>Ga0208300_100150_pt1 | contig 72454 bp, 92 predicted proteins | sample 23_taG_FD_184096 | JGI IMG/M metagenome (GOLD analysis project Ga0208300, IMG submission 184096) | Marine viral communities from Cariaco Basin, Caribbean Sea - 23_WHOI_OMZ (SPAdes) (version 2) | ecosystem: Environmental > Aquatic > Marine > Oceanic | place: Caribbean Sea: Cariaco Basin...
AAAAAGCAATTAAATTCAAAAACACTTTTGATTTTTTTTGGTTGTTGTAATTTCCATAAATAATTTTTTAAATCGGTTATGCGAACTTTCTTAAAAGCTAACTTCACATGGTTCGCTGCTCCATTTAAATCAGAATTTATTATTACATTTAACACATTATCTCTAAATAATCCTCTCGACAATTTATTGCCTTTACTACCTCGATTTCCATTTAAATCATTAGGTAATATCGGTTCATTCTTTGATTTTTTCTCTTGGTTTTTATTTACATCACTGCTTAAACAACTTGTCTTTGAAGTATAACCTTCATCTTCTTTATGTATAAATATATTGTGCATAGGTGATTTTTCTTCTATCATATTTAATAATTTTCCAAAAGGTATTTGATAGAATTTTTGTTTTGTCTTTTTATTCATTTTTATTTCACCCGTTGTTTTGGTGAAACTTAAATTCTTTGATATAACTAAATCCGTTACTTTATTTTTTTGCAAAGATTCTAATATTTTTTTAGAATATTGATTCATTTTATCATCAAAATATCTTCTTCTTTTTTCAATTAACTTACTTTTTTCTTTTTTTAATTTTCGACCTTTATTAGTATATAAAATAGGGATTTCTATTGTAGTGCCATCTTTTTTAATGACTTCTCTAAATTCGATGGCTTCTTTTGAAATCTGTTCTTGATAATTACTTAATAATTTATTATAAAAACAATTCTTAGCAATAAATTTAATACACCAATATCTAATCCCGCTTGTTTTATTTTTCGTTGAGCACGTTTATTATTTTGTTTAATTAATTTTTTATCTACTTCATAAGTAAAATTATAATAAATATCCCCATTTGAATAACTTACATTTAAAGATTTTATTGTTTTTGAATTAACATATTGATTAGATAAAAAGCGAGTTTGAATTTGTTTCTTAAAAAATGTTAAACCTAAAACATTTTTTCTCTTTAAAGAAAATTTATCACAAGAAAGTTGAATTGAATATTGGTTTACATTTTTAAGTTTTTTAGGCTTCGGATATTGAGGACAACCTGTTAATCCAGAAGCCTCTTTTTCTGTAAACCATTTCTTTTTATTTTTAAAATAATTTTTCCAATTTTTCTTGATATTTTTGAGTAATTCGGAAATATTCTTATCTTTTAGATATTCATAAAGTGATTTAGCACTTTGCATTAATTGATTATTTTTGTAATAATCATTGACTTTTTTAATATCATTTTTTGTTATAATACCACCCGTATTATTAGATAAAACGCCTTTCATAATTTTAGGATTAAGTAATAAATTAAACATTTCCCAAACGTTATTATTTTCATCAAGAATAACCTCTTCACGAAGTTTGGATTTAACATACAAATATTCTTCGGCTAAAATAATATTCAACATATTATCAAGGTGTTTCATAGTGAAAATAGCTTTTTTGGCGTGACGAATTATTTTCGGATTACGTTCTCTAACCGAAAATGTTTTTAATTCTAATTTATCTTCATCTACAATATTCATAAAAATATTATAATTAAAAATTATAATAAAGTCAAGTGTTTAATATTTTTATAACATTTTGAAGTTTGCGGATAACATTGGTACAACCGATAGTTTTAGCAAAAAAAATAGCTCTATTATAAAGGAAATAAAAGAAAAATTAATAATAAGGCTTGTATCAAATATAAAACATGTTATAATACTCCTTATTTATATTTAAATAAGGTAATGTTATGACAGAAAAAGAAATATTTAAATTGATAAAATTTGCAAAGAAAATTCCTTCAAAAACCCATTTTGGAGTTGAGACTGGTAATAATCAAATTTGTTTAACATTTATTGATTCTGTAACTCTTGACATTATCCAAGAAAACATGCAAAATAAAACTTATGAAGAAGCTAAAAAAATAGTTAAAGCCTATAAAACACTTTCTTCAAATTAGTTAATTTATACTTCACTTTTGTTTCGACAAAAGATACTGATTAAAGTTAAAGACTGTGATTCGTTAATCAGTTAATTAGTATGAAAACAGTCTAAGTGCTTTTTTAAAATATTCTTTATTAGAGTATTTTATTAAAGCATTTTTTTTTGCTTTTATTCTTATATTAAGATATAATATAATTGTTATCTTAAATATTTTGGAGTTTATTATGTTTGGAATCTTTTTATTTTTAATTATTACATTCTGTATTTCTTTTATTTTGTTTTTAAGTAATTCGGCTGTTATTTTTTATTTTAATAAATTCGGTTTCTCTAATACTTTTAAATATTCAAATCCTTTAATGGTACATTATCACTTTTATCAAACTTTTAAAATATTAAGATTTTGCTCTAAAAATAATGTTAAATATTCTTATGCTCTTTCAAAAGGTCTTGGACAAATAACTAATTAAGGAAATATAATGAAAAATAATCAATACTATATTGCAGAAATAGCTTCTATGTCATATATGTGGTTTTTAACAGAACACCTATTAAGAACACTTAAATTTAAAAATAAATTTTTTAAAAATGAATTTATTGATAATACTTTAAACTTTATTTTATTTCCTTTTTTGATTTTAGGTTCACCAATTATTGCTTTCTTTCAAAAACAGTATTGTGAGGATATTTCTAACAAAAAACATTCAATAATTATTGATAATTTTGTAACTTATTCTTCTCAAAATGTAGTTTTATTTCGTAATAACAATAACGAATTTGACTCAGACTTATTAAATAAAAATACAAAACATTAATTATTAATACTATAAAAGATAGTAGTTACTTACAAAAAGCTTGCAATTTAAAAAAAATTTTTGTATAATATACTGAATTTTTTGGTGTTTTGTATTTTAAAGGTAAAAATAGTGAAAGAAAACAACATTACGATTAATAACAAATATGAAGAAAAGTCTTTTATTGAATCAGCAAAATCTTTTCAAAGACTTAAAAATAAAACTCAAGTTTATTTTCCACAAAATGAACAAGAAGAAGTAACAAAAACAAGATTTAGTCATGTTTATGAAGTTTCTACTTGTGGTATGATTATGGCAAATATTATTGCTGATAAACTTAATATTAACTACACTGATATTGATTATCAAAATGCTCTTGAAAATACTTGTTTACTTCATGATATTGGGCATCCTCCTTTTGGTCACGATGGCGCAAGTATGATTCACGATTTCTTTTCTAATCTTGGATTAAGAGAAGGTTTTGATGATAATAACAATAATATGATTATCATTGAAAAAGATCAGATTAATATCACTGATCATGTTAAAGTTAGTTTAATTAAATATCCTCATAAACTTTATGACGATCAAAAACATTATCTGCCTGTTTTGGAACGTGAAATTTTAAAAGATAAAAAACACTTTGCTCAATTTAATATTGATTTGCAAAATCAAAAAAGAACTATTACATGTCAAATTATGGATGAAGCAGATCGTAATAGCTATGTAACTTCTGATTTGGCTGATTATTTATGTAATGGTGGATTACTTTCATTAGAAGATTTTCAAAATATTAAAACTTATGAAGGTTTTAATTCTAATGTTAAATCAATGATTAATGATTTAGTTGAAAATACTTATAAAAAATCTAAAACAGAAATAAAAAACTATTTTAATTTCTTAAAAAATCAATTTAATTTTGCCTTTACTATTAATGAAAACGGTTTAGTAATTGATAATCAAGATTTATTTGATTTACGTGAATTTTTATCTGAAGTTGAATTTAAGTATATTATCAAACCTATTAGAAAAGAACAGCTTCATAAAGATAATATGGCTATGTTGTTTGAATATCTTAATTATGTTTATGAAAATGAATATTATCCTTCTAATACCTATAAAGGTTTAATTCAAAGTGCTAAAACTAATGAAGAAAAATTGAAATATATGCGCGATATGGTTTCAGAAGTTTCTGATTGGTATATTATTACTTTTTATAATAAATTAAACTCTGGTGAGTTAGATTAATTTTAATTTTTGTGTTAGTATATTATTAACACTGGAGACTTATTATGATTAATGAAATTGAAAGAAAATTTCTTGTAAAAGAATTAAAAGATGAAACAAAGAATAGTGCTGATTCAATTAAGTCTATTGAACAAGCGTATATTGGGGAAGGTGATAATTTTATTCAAAGAATTAGAACTTCCGCTTCTTTTAAAAATAATTCAGCATTACTTATCGGTATTCCTGATAATGAAACTGCTTTTTTAACTATTAAAGAAAAAAAGGGCGGAATTTCAAGAATTGAAGTAGAAACAACTATTCCTTTTGAGCAAGGTCTATTACTCATAGATAGCGAAAAAGAAAAAATTCAAAAAACTCGTTTTGTTATACCACAAGTAGAGTTTTACCAAAAAGAAGATATTCCAGAAGAAATTATTAAAGACACTGATAAGTATGGTTATAAAAGTCTTGAAAATGGACTTTATGAAAAAACACTTCATTGGGAAATTGATGTTTTTAAAGGTGATAATGAAGGGCTTGTATTAGCTGAAATTGAAATTGATTGGGAAGGGCAACAATTTGATATCCCTGATTTTATTGGTAAAGAGGTTAGTCAAGATAGACGATATTATAATGCAGAACTTCTTAAAAATCCTATTTCAAAATGGAAATCTAAATCTAAAAAAATTAAACCATAAATAAAGCCTCTGTTGAGGCTTTTTTATTGCTTTATAAAATTTAAATTGCTATAATATATACTCATTCATAGCAAAGGTAATTCTTTTGAAAGATAAAAATATTCAAATTCTTAATCAACTTTTTGAACTTTCTAAAAATGTTGCACCTATCGATGGAGCAAGAATTGCAGCAGGTGTAGTTTTCAAAAATAATTTTGTTAGCATTGGTTTTTGTCAACGTAAAACCGATCCTATGCAAAAACAATTTGCTATTAATGAACATTGTATTTATATGCATGCTGAAATTCACGCTATCAAACAAGCAAAGAAAATTTTAACAACTTCTCAATTTAAAAAATCCTCTATTTTTGTGGCTCGTTCTAAAATTATTACTAACCAAATTAGCAATAAAAGAATAAAAAAATCTTGGGAATTTGGACTTGCAAAGCCCTGTGAAGGTTGTCAAAGTTGTATTGATACTTATGGTTTGCAAAGAAATGTTTATACAACCGACTCTGGTTATTCAGTTGATTTTAATTAAGAGTAAATTATGTTAGAAAAAAGTGATTTCCAAAACAAAGAAAAAATTCAGAACATCTTAGAGGGATATTCTACTTGTTTATATTATGATTACTCTGATAAAATTAATAAAATACATTTATCTAAAACAGAATGTGCTCATTTTTGGATTGATTTTTTCGAAACTTTTTCTTCACATATTTCAAAATTAAATATTGAAGAGCGTATTTCTTTTGATTTTTTAGCTCTTGTTTTTAATTATAATGAAAGGTCTTTTTGTAAGCTTAAACTTGATTACATTTTTAAAACTTTTCCATATTTAGTTCTTATTGATATTATTAGAAATTCTAATTCTCAATGGTATAGTGCAAAACAAAATAATTCTTCAAGATTAGATCTTTTTTATAAACTTATTGATTTACCTACACCTTTTAATGATCAAAGATTTTCTATTGAGCCTATTCATACTGATTGTCTTAAAAAGGGCTTAAATCACTCGTTATGGTCTTCTAAGCGTAAAGGTGGATTAGTTAAAAACTTCAATCCTGAAACTAATGAGGTTTATTATTCTAAATTTAGTTCCAGTTACAGAAATTTTTATTTAGATGCAAAAATTGGATTAGCTATTTATTTTAAAGATAAACCTTCCATTATTGTTTCTTTTAATTTAGGAAAAAATAAAACTTTATTTATACACCAAATTCAATGTTTGAAAAAAGATAGAGGACATTACAAACTTGGCGAAAAATGGCAGTTTGAAGTTATTAAATATTTAAAATCTGTTTTTATTGATTACAAACTCCATATTATTTCAGGAGATAGTGCAGTTAAATTTGTTAAAGATATTTATGAAGTATCTGAAAATAATGAATTTACTTCTCCAAGTCAAGAAAGCTATTTACGTATTAAGAATCTTTATGATTCATTTTTTAATCATAAATCTTTTTCTTATTGCAATATAAAATATTATGTTTTATAATTTATAAAAATTTTGGGGGTAATAATGTTAAAATTATCAGGAAAAAATAGTTTAAATGAATTATTTTTATATTTAAATTATATTAAATCATTAGAAAATATTGATCATTCTAAAACTATTAAATTTTATAATTTTATAAAATCTGAAGATTTTAAACTTTTATTTGAAAAAGTAAAACAACATAAAAATGAATGGATTACTTATAAAATTAATAATGAATCTATTTTTGATTTTATGTTAAATAAAAATTCAGTGACTTTTAAAACTACACATTGGACAAAAACAGTTAATTTTGATAATTAATTGATTTTATAAATTGTTTGTTATATAATAAAACATTCTTTAAAAAGAGGTGATTTTATGAATTCTGTTACATATACACTTGATTATTTTCAAGATAAAATCGAACAATGGCATCAAGATGAAAAGACTGATTTAGAGCTTCATGAATATCTTGGTTTATCTTGGGAAGAATACTGTACTTTAGTCGAAGAGGGGCGTGTTAATGACACAACAAAATAGTAAGAGAAAAAGTTTTAATTTTATTTATATTTTACTTGCTCTTGTAGTAGCAGGTGTAGCTGCTTTTCTTTATTCTGATCTTTCAAAAGATATCACTATTTCTTTTACAGAAGAACAAGTTCAAGAAAAAATTGATAACACACCATTAAAGCAAATATCTAAATTTGGTATTAAATCTGATATTCATAATTTGGCTGTCGATTTTTTAGAAACCAACAAAGTACTAATTGATGTTGATTTTACCGTTTATGGTTACTCAATAGAAGCTATTGGTAAAGGACAATTAAAAACCAGTGTAGTTTATCGAAATGGTGATTTCTTTATTCATGAACCTGAATTTAGAGATTTTAATTTAGTTGTTCAAAAACAAAAAAATGAAATTGAAAAAATGAAAAATATTTTAAGCAATTCTTTTAATCGCTTAAAAAATAAATTTTCAGAAGAAGAACAAAGTGATATAAAAGTTTTAGCTAAGTCTTTTGCAGATAAATACAAACCTCAAGTTCAATCTATGGTTGAAGAAGAAATAAGACGTATTCTTGCTGAAAAACCTATTTATTCTCTTAATGATAAAGACATTAAACAAAGTATTGCTGCTTTAATTCTTCAAGATATTAAATTTACAGATAAAGAAGCAATTGCTGTTTTGAAGCCTACTGCAATTTTTACGTCACCTATCTTTATTATTTCTGGTGTTTTGTTTTTTATTTTAATTGGGGCATTCTTTCTTTTTAGAAAATAAATTTAATAAAATTTGGAGATAATAATGATTATTAATTGTATTGATTGCGAATTTCATAGAGTTATAAACGATCCAGATCCTCACGACTCTTTCTGTAGGGATGATCTGGCTGTTGTTTGTACTAAAATGAAAAATGAAAAACAAGATAATAATTCAATATATGCGGCAGATAGACAAGAATATGCCATTATTACCTGTTCTTGTAGACCTTATAATATCAGAAAAGAATCTGAAAGACCTAAATCTTGCCCTCTTGATAAAGAAAAAATAAAGGATAAAGTTAATGAATTCTGAACAACTACAAAATTATTTTCAAGCGAGAATAAACTTACAACTTGCGTTATTTTTTAAAGCAATTAAAGAAGATAATGAACAAGAAAAAGAAAAAATTAAAGCTGTTATTTATGAATTAAAAGAAATATGTAAAGATTTAGATATTGAAGTTAATACCAGCATTAGAGGCAGCTTTGATTTAGATATTACTCTTTAATATTTTTTATTGATTTTTTCTTATTTTTTTATTATAATATTATCATTATTTAATAACAAAGAACCTTTTAATGAATGATATTCAATTTGTTGTATTTTCTTTTAAAAATTTAGAAACTTCAAAAATCCATGCTTTTTTTAGTTTTTTTTATAATGAAAATAAAAAGAAACATTATATTGCTATTGAAAAATTAACCATTTCAATTAAACCTTCTAGGAAAGAAATTGAAGGTTTGTATTCACTTATTTCAAAATATACACAAAATCAGACTCAAAAAACCGCTCATATCTTATCTAATTCTTCTATTAAACAAATATTAGATAAACATCCTACTGAATTTAAATACCAAAATATTTCAGTTGAAAGAAATAAAATTGGATGCATTCATCTTTTAGAAAAATATGATCTTCAAAAAGATCTTGATTATTTCAAAAAAAATAATCAATTTAATTTATTTTTAAATATTAGTGTTCATTATGAAACTAAAAATAGGAAAAAACAAACCTATTTAAAATTATCTTCTTTTCTTAATAAAGAAGATTCTATTTCTAATGAAAAAGCTTTTAAAATTGAGAAAAAAGGTATAACTCATACAAAAAATGATGCTCAATTGGTTTTATTTAATTTTGTCAAAGATCATGTTAATAATCTTAATATTTCTATTAAAAATTTATATATTAATAATAAATATAATGATATGAATCAACATTTTCCGATTAAAAAACATATTAAACTAAAACACTTTGAATCAGTTAATAACTTACACTTTATTCAAGATAAATTTAAACGACCTTTAATTCTTCAGGAAGAAATTTTAGAAATGAGACAAAAAATGGAATATTTTCTAAAAGAAAAAAGTAATCCTGAAAAATATACCGTTGTATATACAGATGGTAGCTGTAATGATACAAATAGATATTCTTCTGCTTGTTTAATTGAAAGTGGTGACGAGAAATTAGAACATTGTTTTACTGATGATATTAAAGCTGGTGTCAAAAACAATAGTAATTATTGTGAACTTGTTGCTATTTATAGTTCTCTGGATCTAATTATTAAAAATAATCTTTTAGATAAACCTGTTTCTTTTATTGTTGATTCTGATTTTATTTCTATTAATTTGAGATGGTTAAAAGAAAAAAGATATGATCTTATTGATAAAAAACTTAAAAAATCACAACTTTTTAGAAAAATATATACTATGATTAATAAAAACAATATTAATTACGTTTTAACTACTATTAAAAGTCATACTAATAATAAAATGGATTTATATCTAAAAAATAAAATAGTTGATGAAATGGCAAATAAAGCATTAAAACCTTAATTTCAGTATTGACTTTATTTTTTTTTGTAATATAAAATAAATATCGACAAGAAATAAACTTTAAGTATTGGTAAAGCTGTGAAGCTTAATATTGTTAATGTCAAAAAACACTAATACTTTTAAAAGTTTTAAATCTTGAAGAGATTAAGTAGAAATACTTAATAAAAACGAGTACTACCAGATATGGTAAACGAATGAAAAAACGTTAAAATGACCTCAACCATTTTGTACACAACAAAAAGTTTAATAGTAATATTAAAGTAATAGAAACGTTAAAATGCAGAAAATTGAAAAATTAGACGCAAAAATCTTTGAAATTAGTGAAAACTAATAGAGAAGAAAAAGAGAAACCTTGCTTATGCAAGGTTTTCTTGCTTTAGTAGTTTACTTTTTGTTTATTAATTGATATAATTAATTATCTTTTAAATATAGAACTAAATAAAATGAATAAACAAGATTTATTAAAACAAGCCATTATCTCATATGACATTTCAGCAATTCGTGGATTTAAAAATGATGATGAAGTTGATTTTTCTATTGATTTAGAAGAAGCCATTTCTATTGGTTTATCAAAAAATGCTCACTTAAATTACTTTAAAATGTTTTTTAATAAAGAAGAATGCCAATATTATTTTGCAAATAAAAACTTTCATAAAGAACTTATTATTAAAAATAGATTTGATATTTTAGATTTTTTGGCAAGTCGTGTTGATATTTCTGAGTGTTTGGAATTTTTGGTTGTTGATAATTTTTTAAAAAATTCTTCACATCACTCTTCTTTTAATAGAAAAGATAAAAAACTATTTCGCTCTGTTATTACTAATTGTCTTTACTATTCAGAAAATAAAAATAATATTGATTTTTATAATTTTATTACTAATTTATATGATAAATTATTGAATGATGTAAACGATATTCAAAGATTTATTTTATTTTTTAATAATTATTGCTATTTTTATAAATTTAAAAAAAATTATATCAATCATAATATTGATAAAATATTGAGCATAATAAATACACAAAAATATTCGAAAGAAACAATAAAAGATCTTATTAATATTTTAAAAAATAATTTAACTATTGAATACATTAATGAAGACTTAATCAATAAATATTCAAAAAATAAAATTATTTTTGATTTTTTTCATCATCATTATAATTTATTAATTAGAAGAAAAATTATTCAGATTGAAACCAAAGAATCTTTTGAAAAAGAAATTGAATTTATTGTTTCTAAAAGCGAACTTGGAGGAAAATTTTATACAGTAACTTTTTCTTACATTTTGGGTTTTATTTGTCAATATGAATCCAAATATGCCTTAGATTTTATTCTTAATTATTCAAAAGCTAAAATTTCAACAGAAAAATTTTCTAATATTATAAAATCAATTGAAGATAAAGATTTTTTAAATTACATACTTAATAAAAATATTGTATGTAATCAATCACTAAAAGAGCATTTTATTGAAACATCTGAAGAAGGTTCTTGGAATCCGTTGATTTTTACAAAAGAAAGCATATTTATTTATTCTTTCTTAAATGATAAAAATGAATTCACATTTACAGAAAACTTTTCTATTTTGAGAGCGTTAACTCAAAAATCACAAGAACACGAATTGTTTAATTTTATTTTCAATCGTATTGTTGAAGAATTAAATGAAAAACAAATTATTGAATTACTTAATCTGTCTTCTTCTTATTTTTATGATGAAAATTTTAATTTTACTTACCCTGCACTTTATTTTAAATTTATGTTATTTAATAATAAAGTTATTTATAAAATAAAAAATAAAAAATATTATTCATCTATTAAATTTCCTAATGAAACTTTTAAAAGAGATTTTTTAAATACCATTAAAGTTTATTCTTTTTAAGGAAAAATATGAATTACAAAATTGATTTTAATACTGGTTTTTATGATAACTTTTATGTTTTAAAAGAACATAAAATGTTTGAACAAAAATATCAGTATAGCACCTTCAAATTTGATTTAAGAAAAAATAAGGAACGATTTAAAGATAAAAATATATCGACATTAATTTGTTTTGATAATAATAAACCTATTGCTTGGATTCGTTTTGATCATGAAGAAAAAAATAGTAATAGTTTTCAATTTAATTATATTAAAAGAAAATTTTCTACTCTTGGTATGTTTATGATATATGTTCTACCTGAATATAGGAATAAAGGTTTAGCTTCTAAAATGACGAAAATGTTTGAAGATGAATTACTGAATTACTATCAGAATGAAAATTTTGATATTTCTAAATATTATCTTATTAATGCTGTGGATTTAGCTTATGATTTATTAGATAAAAATTTAACTTATTTCATACCAAGTCATACATTTGGTAATTTTAATAAAAACAAACAAGATCTTAAAGGTCATATTAGATTTAGATCAGCAAAAACTATTCAGGAACAAAATGAAATACTAGAACTGTATAAATAATTCTTTTATTTTATTTTCTTTAATGTTATAATAAGCAATTAAATTAGAACAAATTGGAAATTATATTATGAAAGTATATCTTGACGATGAAAGAACAACACCAGAAGGCTATGTACGAGTTTATTGGCCAGAAGAAGCTATTGAACTATTAAAAACAGGTGAAGTTACTGAAATTAGTCTTGATCACGATTTGGGTGACGATGAACACGGTACAGGATATGATGTTGTTCTTTGGATTGAAGAACAAGTTTATGTTCATGGCTTTAGACCACCTATTATTAAAGTTCATTCAGCTAATTCTTCTGCACGAGATAAAATGCTTAATGGTATTAATAATATTCAACGAAAAGTTTTATCTGAAGATTAAAATCTTTATATGTTATATTGTATTTTTATTATTTTTTGATATATTGTATTATAGTATATTATAATATTATAAAAGGCTATTTCAATGAATAAAAATAAAATATTAATCTCTATTATTTCCTTCATAGCTATTATCAGTCTGTTTAATTTTAGCATATTAGATATTTCTGCTGGAGGTATTATTATTGATTTAAATCAATTTTCACCTCTTTTCGATAGTATGATTTCTCTTCCAAAAAATATTGCTATGGAAATATGGAGTCTGCTAAAAGGTATTTTTGATAATATTTTTTCACCTCAAGTAATCGGAACATTACTCTTTATGATAGTTATTTTTGCTTTGGCAAGTGGGGGTTAATTATGAATAAAAAATTATTAACAAGCCTTGGAATTAGTAGCTCTCTTTTATTTAGTGCGTTTTACTTTGATTTAGTTGAATTCAAAGATAATGTACTTAAAGTTAAATTTTATAAAGGGGCTGAATTAAACCATACCACCCCTAAAAAAGAAAATAAAGTTGAAAAAAAATCAAATGAAAATATTGAACAAAATAAAATCATTGATAATTCAGAACAAGATATTGAAGTTAATACTCAAAATAATGAAAAATATGTAACTGTTAATTTTGAACACTATGAATTAGAATTTAATTGTGAAAGAGGTGGATATAACCATTTTGCCTATACAACTGTTCCTGATAGTGGGGAATTGGAACGTTATCATACCTTTAAAGGTTATAAAGAAATTATTGATAGTTGTGGATATTCTGGTGATGTTGCAAAAGCTTCTCAAAACACTAATACCTATAAATCACCAAAAGGTAAAGACACTTATGATCGTGGACATGGTGTTCACCAAAATATTTGGGATCATAATAAAGAATATATGATGCAAACTAATTATATGATTAATATTGTACCTCATGAATCAAAACAAAACAGACAGGGTTTATGGCGATATACTGAAAAATTAACTGAGTGTTTGCGTGGTGATAAAAATAACAAAGGTAAAACCCTGTATGTTATTGGTGGTAATATTTGGGGCAATGACACCTCTAATGACCACTTTGTTAAAACTCATAATGTTCAAACTCCAGATGAATTATTTAAAATAATTATCAATGAAGAAGATAATCAAGCTTACTCTTGGATTATTCCTAATAATAGAAGAGCAGATGCAAGAAGTGCTAATGATTATATTGTTAGTATTTCTGATATTGAAAAAAGAATAGGTTATCAATTTTCTGATATTCCAGAAAATTTAAGACATGTTAAATTGTCAACACCTGCTTTACCAAAAGGCTGTTCTTTGAAATGATAATGTATTATTCAAAAAGATATGATTTAAAAATTAATTATGCTGAATTAGAAAAATATTTTCTTGATTATAGTGAATATTGTGAAAAACATAATATCACTCCTTTATTAACTTTAAAAGAGTTTTATTTAACAGATCCAGAAGATAAAAACGTTTTTAATGAAGACAACATTAATAATTTTATTTATTTTTCTAATTTAAAATAATTTTTTTATTTTTATTTTCAATGTTATAATATATTTATAAACAAAGAGCAAATTTATGAAATTAAAACAAGGAATTGATATTGATATAACAACACAAGGAAATAATTGTATTATAGAAATGGCTTCTTTTCCTTTTTTTGCTCACAATAAAAAACCTAATAGAAGACAAATTTCAAGTAAACATACTGAAACCTTTGATTTTAATGATCCTGAATTAAGTAACAAATTACTTGATTTCATTATTCAAAATTCAAATGATAATTTTGAAACAACTTACTTCACAACTAAAAATTCAGAAGCTCATTATTTATTAAAAAATTCAATATTAAAAGACAAAACAGAACTTTCTGGACTTTTAGAAAAGAAAAAAACAATACCAGAAAAAAAGAAAAGTTATTCTTTTGTTGAAAATAAAAATTTTTATAGTGGAAGTAATAACAATGTATTTTTAGATGTTGATTTATATTCTCACTCTTATTATAAGTCAACTGAACTTTCTATTTCTGCATATGATTCTTTTCAGGATTTATCAAATCAAGAAAATCCTATATTTTCTTCTAAAGAAATTAAAAATAAAAATACAAACACACAGCATGATTACTTAATTAACTCTATTATTCCACATATAAAGCATTTTCAAGATGAAGGTAAAAATATCCAATTGCATACTACTTCAAAAAACAATCCACTTGTATCCAGCTTAAATATGTACTTGAAAGAAAATGGCTTCAAACCTATAAATTTTAAAGTTAAAAAAGATGATGAAAAAAGAAGAATTGAAGCTCAAAATAATATTGCTACTGAAGCTAGAAGAGAATATGACGATTTATTAAGATTAAATGATAAGTATGTTCTTTACACTGATGGGGGTATTCTTAATGAAGGTAATCAAAATGAATGTATATCAAGTGGATTTATATTAACAGAAAAATCTGGTGAAAAAGAAGGACATAGTTCTTTTCATAATAAAACCAAAAGAAGTTCTAATTATTCTGAATTATATGCTGTTAAAATAGCTCTTCAATACATGATTGACAATAACAAAGTTGATAAACCAATTCATATGGTATTTGATTCAGATTATGCCTCTCAACAAGTTCAAGCTATTTTACAGAAAGATGATACATTACTTACTCAATATCATAAAGAGGGTGATATTATTGAAGATATTAGAAAAATAATTGATTTTAATGATATTGATATAGCGAATACTATTGTTTTAAAAAGTCATCAAATTGGAGCAAAAAAACATCCTGTAGTTTGGTATAATGAAAGAGTTGATAAAATGATTAAAAAAGAAGGATACAAAGAATCCAAAAAATTTCAAATATAATTCTTTATTTTTCTTTATTTTTTTGATATAATATCTCTTTATTTTAAATCGGGAGATTTGCATTGGCTACTTTAAATATTCAAAACTTAACTAACTTCTTTGTTTTTAAAAATAACAAATATGAACTAAATAGTAATGTGAGTTATATTAATTTACCTAGTTTAATTATGGCTAAGTTTAATATTTCATTTGAAGATGTTATTAATTTTTGCTTTAAAGATTATTGCAAATATGATGATGATAGAATCATTACTCTACTCTATTCTTGTATGCAAAATAATACCTTTCCATCTCTTGATATAACCAATATACTTTGGTCTAATAAATTTAGCTATACTCTATTAGAAAATGTATTTTCTAAATTTCAAGATTCTTATATGTATTTTCCGTTAGGAAGTATTGATAAAAAAGGAACAAAAAATATAGAAGTCTTTTTAAGGGTGGCTTCTTTAATGTTATATATTGATAGTAATTCAGCAATACGCATTGTAAATTCTGGATTAAATAAAATCTTATTATTTAAAAATAATTATGATACAAATTTTCAAAATGCAATTTTAGATTTAAAATTAACTTGCAATTTATATTTATAGGAAATTATTATGGATACTTCTTTTAGTGCAACAAGTTTGGTAGGGTTTTCAAGTGAAAATTTTTCTAACTATGTTAAAAATTTAAACCAAGCCACTAATGGTCAAAAATCTATTCCAGAAGGATATCAACCTGATACTGTTAAAGATATCTATGAAATAAAAAGTAATCAAAAAATGTATGATGATACTTTTTCTCGCAATAAAGAAGTTACTGATAATATGTCTAAAATGAATAGAACAGAAGATATTGATATCTATAATGAAACAGGTATTCAAACCATTAACAAAGGAAAAGGAAGAAGTATAGACATTAGTGCTTAATTTTGTTACAATTAACTTAATTATTAAAAAGAGAATTTTATGGATAACGAATTAAGCTTAGTTGGTGCTGGCTCTCAATTTCTTGTTGATTATATGCGACAGGTTAATATGGCTACTCAAGGTCAACAAAAGCTTCCAAATGATTATGAACAACCATTAGTTAATGATATTCTTGCTAATCAAGAACGTCAAGAAATGCATGATGCAACTTATCATAGAAATCAAAGAAATCAGGAACAAAATGATAAAATACAAAAGTTTGACAAAATTGATTTATTTAAAGAAGAAGGTATTCATTCAATTAATAAATATGGAAAACCAGAAGGAATTGAAAAACTTGGTAAAAATATTGACATTATAGTATGATTATATTTTCTTATTTTTTTCTATTATTTTTAACAATTATACTTGTTTCTAAAACAATTATTGTTTTACATACAGATTATTCTTATAAAAGAAACCATATTGTTCCTCACAAAGATAGGTTTTCTCTTATTACTTTATTAGGGATATTCTTTTATTCTATATTTTTATTCTCTAATGCTTCTATTTTCAATCCTGAAGAAGATCCAGATTATATTATTCTTAATTTTTTATATAAAAATGAAAAGGTTTTACAAGATTATTTAGAAGAAGAATATGATTATGAATTAACTTATAATTTTAAAAGTTTCTATTTTGATAATTTTGATTTTTATTTTATTAATAACTTCATAGAAGATAATGATTTACTTACAAAATACAAAGAATATTATAAAGTTGAAAATAAAGAAGACTTTTTATCTAAAATTAAAGTTATTACTGATAATGATTATAGCTCTGATATTCAAATGTTTATAGATAGACCTGAGTTAAAAGACGAATTTTATTCTTATTTAAATAATGATGGATTTATTTCTGAATTTGAATTTGGAATCTTAAATGAAAAATTACTTAAATTAAAATCAAATGATGAAGAAGTTTATAATTTTTGTATTTACAGTCAAGTTTTACTTGATTTGAAAAATCAATGTTATCAAGAATATAAAGAGAATGGTTTTGTTACCGTTAAAACAGAAAACATTGTTAACTCCGCTCTACACGAAAATGACTTATATTTGGAGTTTATTAACCATAAAATTTATTTAGATGATATTAGAGAAGAAATTAATGAATTAGATAGTATTGAATTAAATAAACTACTCGAAGAATATACAAAAGACGATTTCTTTTCTTATAGTGATTATCAAAATATTCAAGAAGCAATTAAAAAAGAAGAAAGAGAAATGTTTTTAAATTCTGAAAGTTCTCAATATCAAAAAATGGCAGCAAATTTTGTTATTGAACATAATGGTAAAACAAAAAATGATATTTTAAAAATGAAAGAAGAATATGGTTATTTACCTTATCGTTCTAAAGATATTATTGTTGAAGGATTAAAAGAACTTATCGAAAATTTTGATGAAAATGAAACAATTTTTATTTTTGAATATCACTTTAAAGATAAATCTTATTCTTTATCAACAATAAATTATATTATTACAGATGAAAATTGTGAAATGCTTATTCCTTTAAGAGATGAGGCTATGAAAGACAATATTTTCTCTGAATTTGAATTTGATAAAATTTTTGACGTTTACTACCATAATTGTCGAAATTAATAAAAAACTTTTATTTTCGTTTTTAATTTGCTATAATCTTCTATATTATTTATTGGGGATTTTTAAATGCAAAGCGAAGTAGAATGGTCTTTTGATAAACCAGAAAAAGAAGGATTCTATATGATGAATTCAGGGGATGTTGTTACTGAAAACAACATGGAACCTGTACAAGTTTTTAAAAGGGATGATACACTTTTCATTAAAGATTTTTCAGGAGAAATTTATAAACTTAGCGAAGTTCGTAATTCTTTTAAATATCTTAATATTTCTCAACTAAGTAAAGACTTAGATCCATAGGAGAATTAAATTGAAATACGATAAAATTGCTTTTTTTGATTTAGAAATGTGTTGTTGGGAAAACAGTAAAAAAATCGGGGAAATTATTGAAATTGGTTTAACACTTGTCGATGTTAATAAAAAAGAAATTGTTAAAACTGCTCAATATTACGTAAAACCAGAAAAGGATGAAATTGTTCCTTACTGTACTAATATTACTGGTATTACGCCACAAGTTATTAAAAAACAAGGTAGACCACTACAAGAAGTGTTAAAGACTATGGTAAAAAACTTTGGTGGTCAGCAAAGAGTTTATTGTGCTTGGGGTAGAGATGATACAGTCTTGTTTAATGAATGTATTCAAAAAAATATTGATATCCCTTTTTATGAATTTTTAAACTTAGGAACTGTTTATCGCCTGAAATATAACACTTCTAATTCTGCTACTTCTCTTCAAGACACTTTAGAACTTCATAATATTGAATTTGAAGGAAAAGCACATTCTGGATTAGTTGATTCTTATAACTTAGCTAAACTTTATTTAGCTTTATTTTCGTGAGGTTTTTTATGGAAATTCAAGAACTAAAATATGCAGCATTTCGTACATTTAATTTAAGTGATAATAAAACTGAAATTCTCTTTTCTGAAAATCAGGAAGGGGTAAATTTTCCTATTAATTTAGATTATAAAAAAGAAGTTTTAATTTTTGAAGAAGAATCTATTCCTTTTGATACAATCAAAGAAATTAAAATTACTTTTTGTTATAATAAAGTTGGATTTAAAAATATTCCTTGTTATAAATTACATGTTGTTTTAGATACTGAACATTGGAATTTTAGACGTTATCTTGGATTATTTGAATATAATGAAGATACTAATTTTATTAAAAAATTACCAAAAGTTACTGATTCTTTAATTAATGAATATAAATCTTTTCAAGACTATATTGAAAATAAAAATCGAGAAGATGAAAAAGAGAACAAAAAAGAAGAAATTAATATTCAACATGCAAAAATTCACTTTAAAGAGAACAAAAAAGAAGAAATTAATATTCAATATGCAAAAATTTACTTTATTGACATGATTATAAAAAAAATTATTAAAAAATAAACTATTGATTTATTAAATATTAAATTATATAATATAGCTTCAATATAACAAGAGGAAATACTTAATATGCAAACAATCAAACACCTTTTACAACCTGAATTTGTCGGTAAAACTGTTACTGTTCAAGGTTGGGTTAAAACAAATCGTAAGCAACAAACAATGTGTTTTATTACTCTTTCCGATGGTTCTACTTTATCAGGTGTACAAGTTGTTGTTAATAATACTATTTCTAATTTTGAAGAAGTTGAAAAATTAACGGCTGGTTGTTCTATTGCTGTTTCTGGAGAACTTATCGAATCACCAGCAAAAGGTCAAGACTTTGAAATTGTTCCACATTCTCTTATTGTTTTAGGTTGGGTTCATAACCCTGAATCTTATCCTATGCCAATGAAACGTCATTCACAGGAACATTTACGTGATAATGCACATTTACGTGTCCGTAGTAACATCGGAGGAGCAGTAGCTCGTGTTCGCTCTGCTGTTTCTACATCTATTCGACAATTTTTTGAAAAAGAAGAATTTCATTGGGTGGCAACTCCACTTATTACCGCTTCTGATTGTGAGGGTGCAGGTGAAATGTTTAAAGTGACTACACTTGATCTTCAAAATGTTCCATTAACTGATAAAGGTGAAGTTGATTATTCACAAGACTTCTTTGGTAAACAAACTGGATTAACAGTTTCTGGTCAGTTAAATGCTGAAACTTATGCTTGTGGTATGTCAAAAGTTTATACTTTCGGACCTACTTTTCGGGCGGAAAATTCAAACACAAGCCGACACCTTTCAGAATTTTGGATGGTAGAACCAGAAGTTGCTTTTTATGATATGAAAGATGCGATTTCTCTTTCTGAAAGAATGCTTAAATATGTTATTTCTGACGTACTTGTTAAGTGTCAGGAAGATATGGCTTTCTTTAACAGTTTTGTTGAAAAAGGTACAATTGATAAATTAACTAAATTTATTGAAAGTGACTTTATTACTGTTGATTATACTGATGCTATTGATATTCTACTTCAATCAGGAGTAACTTTTGAAGAAACACCTTATTGGGGCATTGATCTTGGCTCAGAACATGAACGCTATTTGGCTGAAAAACACTTTAATTCACCTATTGCATTAGTTAACTATCCGAAAGAAATTAAATCTTTCTATATGCGTGATAATGACGATGGTAAAACTGTGGCGGCTTTTGATATTCTTGCTCCACAAATTGGTGAAATTATTGGGGGTTCTCAACGTGAAGAACGCTATGAAACTCTTGTTCAAAAAATGGAAGAGAAAGGATTAGACCTTAAAGATTATGAATGGTATTTAGATCTTCGCAAATACGGAACAGTAGTACATTCAGGTTATGGACTTGGTTTAGAACGTCTTATTTCTTATATTACTGGTGTTTCTAATGTAAGAGATGTTATTCCTTTTCCAAGAACACCTAAAAATGTGAAATTCTAAGGAGGAAAATATGCAAGACAATGAAGAATGTTGGGATTAATTTAAAATCCAATAAAAAAGCTATCTTAGGATAGCTTTTTTTATTTTTAAAAACTTTAAATAAAAAATAAATAATGCTATAATTATTATATCAATTATTTTTAAATAGGATTGAATATGAAAGCTTTGAAAGGCAAAATTGCCAAAAAATTTCTTTCAAATAAGAATGATAAAAAAATACTAAAAGATTTTTTAATTAGCAAACAAGATGAAAAAGTTGTTACTGCATCTGATGGTAAGCGATATATTATCTCAAATCATCCTCTTTCAAAAAATGAAATTGAAAATTTATTCAATAGAGAAAAATAAAAATATTTTTAATATTTAAATTAAAATAAAATAATGTTATATTACATATTAAAAGGATTTAATTATTATGTTTTTATGGATTTCCATTATTATAGCAACTATTGCTATACAAATACCGAATATTTGGGCGATCAAAAAATTTGAAGAAGCACCTTCTCTTTTAACGGCATTTTATATTGGATTACTTTGTATTCCTTTTTCTATTATTTCAACAACCTGTTATAGCTACTTCTATGGATTTAGTTTTCAAAAATATAGTTATCCTATGATTGCTGTTTCTGTATATGGAATTAGTCTTTTAGTAGCCTTTTTAGTACAAACTTATATTTTAAAAACAAAAGAATTTATTATTGGAGACTTTATATCTATGTTTTTGATATTATCAGGTCTTTTAGTGATGATATATAGAGTTGAGGTAACAAAATTATTTTCTTAAAATAAAAAAGGCTTTCCCACAACAGAAAGCCTTTTTTTAATACACAACTTAAAGTTAGGAGACAAATCCGAACTTCTATATAATAATATCAATATTCTTGGAGCTATGCAAGCTTTTTATTTGTCTTTTTTTGTTGTAATTTATTTTTCATTAATGTATAATTATTACTCTTTTAATAGTTATGGATAAAATATATGTTTTATATATTGCTTATTATGGTTTCTGGATTTACTTTGGGATATGATTTTGCTTTTTGGCTTAATTTCATGATCGGGGTTTTGTTTTTTGCACGAGAAAATACAATTACAAAATGTATTCTTGCTTGGTTGGCGCTTCTTATATTTGTGGCGTAGCTAATTTTTTTATTTTAACTTTTCATAGTATAATATAATTATGTGAAAATAATTTTTCACAAAAAAATGGAAATATTATGAAAAAAAGAAAATTAAATACTCAAAGAAAATTACGAAATACTGCTTTTCTTTATTTGAATAAAAAACAAGATAAACTATCTTTTAAATCTAAATAATAGGTAACTTTTATGTCTCTAAATATTTTTAACTTTTCTTTTGTAAAAGAAAAAATTCGTGAAAGAGAATTAAAAAAACTTCAACTTAACGAAGAAAATAAAAAATTACGTAGAGAAGAAAATTTAAAACGTTATTTTATTATTAAATCAATCAAAGAAAAATGGAAAAACAAAGACTATAAAGTTGTTAATGAAGCCTTCCATCATTATTCATTTAATATTGATAATATAGAACATGTATATGGAATTTCTGGTATTGTTGATTTTATTGATCTTAATTTACATTCAGAAGAAGAATTTTATCGGCTTCTTTGTCTTGATAATTTAGATTCGAAAGAATTAAAAGATTTAGGTGTTTCTATATATTTCACATCAGAAGGTTTATTTCTTGAATTAAAACATAATGATAAATTCTCTAATATAAATCAACTTTGGCTACATATTTATAAAGAATCTTTGAAAGAATGTTCTTTATATATTGCTTTTTACAATGCAATGAAATTATTTTCACCAGCACAATTTGATAAATTGAATAATACTGAAAGTTTTATTCATTATAGTAAAATAAATAAATCCATGAATAATTTTTAACAAAATTTTTTATTGCACTCTTAACCATTTCTTGCTATAATATATTTTTAAATAATTAACAAAGAGGTTTTTATGCCATTGATTGAAAATAGTTCTTGTAATCAATTTATTGATAAAACAACTGAAAATCGAAAAATACTTTTTACTAATAAAAAATTAGATTGTGGATTTTTAAGTAATTCTAATTTTAGCGTACAAAAGGTATTAGAGAACTCTTCAGAAGATTTTTTTGGCACAACTCATCTTGGTTCAATTTTAGAGTTTAAAAAAACAAAACATGCATATATTTATAGTCAATCTGATTACTTTATGGAAGCTGATACTATTCTTGATCTTAAAGAAATTAAAGATTTAGATATTGTAGATTCTGAAAATATTTATGTTCTTCCTTTAATTAAAGATAAGGACGTTGAATATAATGATATTTTAAAGAAAATTGGCATTAATAACATTTTACTTTTGTTTGATACAGAAGATCCTTTTATTTCTCTTTTCAATAAAGTACATGAAATACTAGGAAATAATCCAGAAGATTTTATTTATTGATATTTTTTTTATTAAAAAAGTAAGTTATATTATTAAAGCTTACTTTTTATATTTATGAGGAACCTTTATGTTAAGAATTTTAAAACCTGTTTATCAAGAACTCGAATTCGGGGGAGCGGAAGAAGCTGCTTATCGTAGAAATTCGGCTGCTGTTATTAACTCTATCACTCAAGAGAGGCGAATATATGATGCTTTAATAAATATTGCAGAGGAACTAGATCAAAACAAACGTACTATTGAATATCACTTAACACAAGGAATTAATACTTATAATTACGATGAATTAATTAAATTAATTTATAAATTTGATAATAACAAAGTGCAAAACTTATTTCCTTATTTAACTTTTTCAAATATTAGAACACGAGAAACAACATTTAAAGGAAATAAATTAAATAAAACACTTTCTTTTGAGGTTACTGGTTATCGTTCTCAATTAAAAACTTTTCATGATTCTATATTGCATACTAATTTTGATCAAGAGTTTCCTTCATATATTGAAAAAGCAAATTTTAATATCAGTGAGATTATTAAAATATCTATCTCTAAAAAAGATTTTCAAAAACTAGAAGAAGAAGTTAAAGTTTTATCAAGACTTCTATCAAAAACAAAAATAAATATTGATTATAATAAATCTAATTATTCTTCATTATTTAATTCTTTTTCAAAAAATTGTAATATTTTTATTGATATTAAAGGTGTAGAATGTGAACTTGAATATATCATAGAAAAATTATCAGAAAATTATTTGATAAATTTTATTCAATCTTAATATTTTATTAATTTATTTGGCTTAATAAATTATTAAGCCAAAATAAATTTGCTTTTTTCTTTTTATTTTTATATAATATTATCTCTTAATCAGTTCGGAGATGATAATGCTATTACAATTTACACATAATGTACTTTTTGAAAAATTAGTTCAATTAAAACAAAATCATCATCCTGTATTTGATTACAAGGATTATGAATTTAAAGGAAAAACATACCGTATTTTTAACTATAACTTGGCTAACTATCCAAGCTTTAAACTTGATGCTGCGTTAGAATGTCGTGGTGTAACCTTTGAAATCGACTCAAAAGGTCAGTTTGTTGAATTAGTCTCTTTACCTATGCAAAAGTTTTTTAACTATCAAGAAAATCCTTTTACAGAAGGTCTTGAAGATGAAAAAATCTTGGTAGCTATGGATAAACAAGACGGTTCTTTGATTTCTACTTTTCTTCATGAAGGTGAAGTTTATTTGAAATCAAAAGGTGCTTTTACTTCTCAACAAGCAGTTGATGCCAATGCTCTTTTAGATACATTGCCAGAACTTAAAACTGTTTTATTGAAATATGAACTTCTTGGTTATACTGTTAATCTTGAATATACTGCACCTGATAACCAAATTGTTTTGCAGTATCAAGATCCTAATTTGGCAATCTTGAATGTTCGTTGTCGTAAAACTGGTGAATATTTAAGCTTTGAAGATATTTCTGCACCGAAAGAACATATTGTTGATTTTGCTACACAATATCATGGTATGACTTTACGTGAATTTGCTAAAATTGTTTTTGATTTAACTGAAATCGAAGGTTTTGTTGTTTTAACTGAATCAGGTCAGTGGGTTAAATTTAAAACTGATTGGTATGTTCAACGACATAATACTGTAAGTAAGTTTTCTCCTTTTACTCGTAAAGGTAAAAAAGAAATCATTATGTCAGTATTTAATGAAACAACTGATGATGTTCGTCAATTGTTTAATGGTAATAAATTTGCGCTTGACGTATTATCAATGGCAGAGCAATTTGTAGTTGATTATATGCAAGAACTTGAAAAAGATATTGATTCTTTCTTAGAGCAGTACGGTCATTTAGAAGGTCGATACTTTTTTGAAAAAGTAAATGAAGTACATTTTGACGATAAAATTAAATGTCAGTGCATTTTACAATCTCGACAACAAAAAGTTGATATTAAAGCACAATTAATTAAAGCAGCGCATTCAAGCAAAATTGAACGATTTAATGCTCTTTTTGATAACTTGGAGGAATAGGCTTTAATTAAGTTTTATAAGATATAAAAAAACCTGCTTCGGCAGGTTTTTTGTTATTTATCGTATGATTTTTTTTCTGATTTTAATATTTTTATTACATCTTCTTTTACTTCTTCTATTGTCATTTTATCAAAATTGTCTGAAATTAAACTTGAATTAAAAACTTCCATAAATCCATTAAATGAATAATTCATTTTTGTATAAATTATTATTAATTCTGTAAATGTATATTCATCCTCATAATATTTTATAAAACCTTCATTTAAATCATTAATAAATATTTTTTCTTTTTGATTTGGTTTATCTTTGTTTTTTATTCTTAAAGTACCGTGTAAATCATAATAATAAGTACAATCAAATAACTCAGATATACATTCTGCTACGATTTCATCGCTTGTATAATACCAATCTTCAATATCTTTAAAACTTAAATACTTTACTTCATATTTGTATTTTTCTGGATATTTTTTATAATTCTTTAGAATATATTTACCTTCATTAACTTTTTTAAAATCTTTATGTTCAAAACCATATTCTAATTGATCTTTTTTATTAAAAACTTTTACAAGCCATTTATTAGGCATTTTTGCACAAATTTTAAATTTTAAGTTTTCATCTATATAATAGAAATCTTTATTTGTTAATGATTCAACTGGATTATTTAAAAGATGTCTACGTCTTTGTAAATCTCTATATGAATTTAGCATATCAAGACTTCTTTCATAAATAATATGATATTTATCTTTTTTTAATTCTTTTAATACAAATGCTGCTTCATTTTCTATTTTATTAATTGATACGATAGAACAATCTTCACCATAAACCTTTACTATATTTAACATAAATAAACCTTATAATTTTTTTGATATTATAACATTTATACATTTTTTTATCAATTGATATTTTCTTTATTCATTGTAGAATAAATACTAATGGAGTGATAATTTTATTAAATATGTTGATTCTTTTATTGTATTTTGATATTATTATGCTTCCTAGTTAACAAACAATTGGAAATATTATGAAAACTTATTTAATTATTGCTATTTTATCTTTATTAACTCTTTCAGGTTGCTCTACCACTCCACGCGACCCTGCTAAACCTACTGGTCGAATTATTGGTGAAGTTGTTCAAGTTGTTAAAGCACCAGATCGTTGTGAAGAAAAAGATAATTCATTTGTTCGTGGACTTGTTGGGGCTGGACTTGGTATAGCTGCTGGTAATCAAATCGGTGATGGTTCTGGTAAAAATTGGGCAAAAGGTATTGGTGCTATCGCTGGTTATGGTATTGGTAAGAGTGTTAATAGCGAAGATGATGACTTAACTGTTTGTAAAGATCGTGGCTATCTTATTACTATTATTTATAAAGATAATTTTAATCAAAATCGTTATCATGAAAAACGTTTTAAACAACCTCGTAGAGTAGGTGAATTAATTGATTTTAAACTTTAAGGAGTATTAAAAAAATGACTGTTAGAAATCGTGTTTTGAAAATTCTTCAAAAACAACAAGATATTGACACCACTTCAAAAGAAGTGGCTGGTGTTGCAAAAGAACAAGGGCTTTTTATTTGTGATAAAACTGTCTCTTTCATTTTACGTCATTATGACAATCTTGAAAAGCGACTTTTTCAAATTGTAAGTTCTGTTGAGTAACATATATATACATAATAAAGCCTTGTTTTCAAGGCTTTTTTTGTTTTTATTTACTTTATAAATTTTTCACTATATAATAAAAAAAAAGATGGGGATTTTTATGACAGCGACACCTTCAGTTATTGCTTCTTTTATTAAAAAACAAGAAGAAGAAAGTTCTAATGAATATAGATTTGAATATAATAGAAAATTTTTAATTTCTACTTGTGAATCTATTATTCAAGATATTGAAAAAGAAAAAGAAAAAAACATCAATGAAGCAATATCCAATGAGCTTTCTTATATTATTTCTGCAAATAATGGATGGCTTAGACAGCTTTTCACATCTCTCAAAGAACCAGAAGATCCTGAATATGCAAAACATAAACTTTTAAACCAAGGTTTTGATAGTCCAATTTTACATTCAGAATTAGTATATTCAGAACAACTTCATGTTTGCTCTAATTTATTAAAACAATTAAATAAATTAAATACAAAAACTGCTTTTATTAATAAATATCAAAAAGATTTTTTAAATTTATGATATAATTGAAAAGTAAACAAAATATAAATAAATGAGCATACTAACAAAAGAAGACATATATGAGGTTATTCCTAAAAAAATAATTCATGATATTTTTGAAGACTTTGATTTAGAGCTTGAAGATGGAATTCATGGAGTTCATCATTGGGCAAGAGTTATAGAAAATGGACTTGAAATTGCAAGCCACAATGATGCTAACAAAAAAATTATAATAGCATTTGGATTTTTTCATGATTGTCAACGAGAAAATGATGGAGATGATCCAGAACACGGTTTTCGTGGTGGTGAGTTCATGGAAAAATATCGTGGAAAAATTAATTTAACTGACGAAGAATTTGATAAAGTTAAAATAGCTTGTGCTGGTCATACAAATGTATTACATCACAATGATATTGATATTTCAACTTGTTGGGACGCTGATAGACTTGATTTATTTAGGGTAGGTATTTATCCTGAAGCGGAATACTTAAATAATGAAATATCTAAACAAGATTACTTTATTGAAGAACGTTCTGAATTGGCTGAATATGAAGAAACTTTTGCTTGGTCGGAAGATTTAATTGAAGACGTATATTCATCTAAAATTACCAACTTTTTATCAAATATAATAAAAAAAGATAATGTTATAAAAAGAAAAATTTGATTTATAATTATCCTTTTGATAAAATACTATTTGTATTAATTTTTAAGGATTTGACTATGACTTTTCAAAAAGCACAAGATTTTTCATTTTCAAATCTTGTTGATAAAAATAAAATTAAATATAACAGAAATAAACCACTCTTAATATTAGATTTAGATGAAGTTGTTGTTCATGCAGTAACTTCTAAATATCCTATTATTGAAGCTTATAAAAAACCTGAATGGGTATCTTTTGAAAAAGCTAATTTAACAAACAATTTTCAAAATCTTTATTATCATTTTTTTATACGCAATGGATTTCATGAGTTTTATAATAGAATTAAAAAACATTATCAAGTTGGCGTTTGGAGTTCTTCTTCTTCTGATTATGTTTATAATATTATTGAAAATGTTTTTGATAATCCTGAAGAATTATCTTTTATTTGGTCACGAGAGAAAACAGTTAAAGCCCCCTTAGATAAATATCAGCCAACTTCTAATTATAAATTTAAATATATTAAAGATCTTATTAAATTAAGAAGAAGAGGAATTTCTTTAAAACAAACTGTAGTAGCTGACGATACTCCTTTGAAACTTGAAAGGCAATATGGTAATTTAATACCTATTAAACCTTATAAAGCAGATAACGATGATGATGTTTTTTATAAACTTTACCAATATCTAATTTCTCTTAAAGATGAAAACAATTTTAGAGAAATTGAGAAAAGATGGTGGTATGATGGACAATAAATATACAAAAGTTATTTTTGAATTTAGAGAATATAATTACAAGGATATTGATTTTAATAATAATTCTTTAAATCCCCTTTCTATTTTCTGTTCTTTTTATAGTGATTTGATATTTCATCTTGAATCAACAGGAATTTATTTTTTAATTATTCATAACTACTTTAATCATAATTCAGATGTAGATCCTGTAAAAAATGATATTCAGCTTCTTAAATATTTTATAAAATCAATACGAGATATTAATGAAGAAATTAAATCAAAAGAACTTGATTTTTTTATTGATTATTTAAATCATATCTATAAAATAGATATTAATTCTTTTATTCATAACACTTCAATTGATAAAGAACTAAGCAAAATTTCTTATTTTGAAAATATGTTTATGAATAAAAAAATTAAAATTGAAAAAGATATTGCTTTTTTTATCTGTGAAAAGTATTATAATGAAGATATTAGGGATATTTTTCCTGAATTCCAAACTATTAAAAAACTTAATAAGTTTTAGTTATCAAAAAATAGACAATTAATAATTTTTTTATATTTTTTGTTGACTTCTTTATTCAAGTAATAGTATAATAAATTTTGTTTCCTTAGAGGTAACAACAACTATAAAATTAACCTTAACTTAAATTAATATGACGGAGAAATCATATGAACGAACTTAAAACTATTTTAAAAACACATATTGCCAACCTTCTTGAAGAAGCTCAAAAAAGTGCGATGAATCCTGATAATTTTGAATCTCTTATGCCACACCCCGATTATCCACACTGTGAAACTTATGTCGTTGAACTCGTTGACTCTATTAAAGCTTCTTTTGAAGAAGTACACCTAAATGTATCTAAATCTGATCTTGTTAATATTTTTTATCGTTATAATGGCAATGTTAATGCTAATGAAGCACGACTCGAAGATATTATGAAACTTGCTTAATTTTTTCACAATTATTATAAAGCCTCGAATTATTTTCGGGGCTTTTTTTTATAGTTATTTATACCTATGTAATTATTTTTATACTTTGTGCTTTTTTTTAGCAATTTTATATACTTAAGTTTAATTTTCTATATTAAAATATAAAATTAAATATTATCCTTTTTTTATTAATTTACATTGATAATTTTTTATTCTATAATCCTTATATAAATTACGGAGATTAAAAAAATGTTAAAATTCAAAAAAATTACATTAATGGCAACACTTGGTTTAGCTATGGGCTTTTCTTCTATTGCAAATGCTGATGTTAATGAAACTCTTGCTAACATCTGTACCATAGTGGAAGCAGATGATAAAGGTGAACTTAGAAAAAAAATGAGAACTGTAAATTCAGATTATCGTTTAAAACTTCGTGATTATTATAGTGGCATCACTTGCGGTGGGCAAAGCTTAATTAAATCTTCTTTTGATAATAACTCGATAGAAACTGGCACTTTACTTATCAAAAAAATGCCAAAAGAAGCACTAACAGCACCTGAACATGATAATCAAGGCACATTACTTGAATGGGCGACTGCTAATGCTAACAGTCCTGAGCTTCTTAAGGAATTAAAAGAAAGAATAGAATAATTTAGAAAACTTTTTATAAAACCACTTCTCTTGAAGTGGTTTTTTCTTTTAATACTTTTCTTTTGATTTATTATTTGCTATAATACTTTTTTTATTTAAATAATTTTTTGGTGGATTTTTATGAGCAACTGCTTATTTACAGATAATGTTGAAGAGTATAAAGAACAAATTAATGAAGAATTGTCATTTTCAGATCTTATTTCTTATGATGCCATCAATATTTTTGAATACAAAATATATAATACGGATACCACGGAAAAAGACTTTTATAATATATTAAAGCAGATTTTTGATGAAGATAGAACTATATTCTTAGAGTTTTTATTAAATAGCAATTTAATTCATCTAGATATGCTTTCTTCTTTTTTTGAAAAAGAATATAATATTTTAGGTGATGATTGTTTATATTATTTAATTCAAAATAAAATTTTACCTTATTCTTTTAATGACGATTATTTTTTGTTAGAAGCTCTTTATAATGAAAACATTAATTCTTTAAAAATTCTTATTAGGGCTTATAATCAAGATTCTTGTAGACTTTCTAAGCATTGTTTAGAATCTATTTCTGATTTTAGTGGTAATGATTATATTTTCTCTATTTTTATTTCTAATTTTATGTTTTCTGAAAAAGAATTCTCTTCTTTATTGAAACCTAGTTTTTCATTTTTTAAACACAATACTAAACAAAAATATTTTTATTATGAAATTATTGAAACTGTAATTCAACAACAACTTTATCATTTAATAGATGGAGTGGTTTTACAAAATTGCTTGGATAATGATAATTATCAAGCAGCAACTTTATTGCTTGATTTAAATATTCCTATTTCTAATAATGCAAATGATTTTCTTCATGGCTCTATCTATAATAATGATAGAGATACTTTTTATAAAATTGCTAATCATACTAATTTTAATGATAATTTTATTAGCAAATATCATTTTGAAGATATTTTTATAAATGATGCTTTTGGGTTTTGTGATTATAAATATTTAATTGATAAATATTTAATTAATATTTGTATTGATTATGAAGACGATATTGAAGATTATGATATTGGTTTTTATGAAAACTTACACGATATCACATTAACAGCAATCGAACACAATCAATTTGAGTTTTTTGTTTATCTTTATAATCTAAAAGCTTCTTATCTATTTTATAGACATGAACCTAAATATAAAGAAGATTTATTAAAAAAGGCATTAGAATCTTATTCTGTTTCTAAATTTTTATTTGTTGAAAATAAAGAACCTATTTATCTTGAAAATAACAAAAAGCACATTATTGAATGTTTTGAAAAAAATGCTTCTAAAACTGCCAATTTAATTTTAAATATAAATGAAGTTGAAATAACAAATAAATCTATTTTAAATGCTATTTATTGTTCATATAATAATCGAGGTTCAACCCAACTTTTAGAATCTTTTTTATCTCATGAAAAAATTAATACTTTTGATAATTTAAACTTTGCACTTTTAGAAGCTTCAAATATTTGCCCTAAATCTTTCTCTTTATTATGGGATTCTTCTATGACACATATTAATAATGAAAACTACAAGGAAATATTAATTAATTTAATTAAATTAAATGATCCTGAAAATTTTATTAAAGTTGCTAACTCTGATTTTATGAATTCTATTTCTTTAAATGATTTTGCTTATGAAGCGGTTAAACATTCAAAATCCTCTATTTTTGAATTTATCATTAAAGATAAACGTTTTACTTCATTAAATGATATTTTTAGTCCATATAATGCAATTTTAAATAAAACAACTTCCTCTTTTTCTTGGAATAAATACAACAATGATAAAATTTTAAAATTAATTTTAGAAAATGAAAATTTAAAAATTAATTCAACAGTTATATCATTATTAAATTATGCTATTTCTAATAATAATTTTGATTTATTTAAAGACTTTTTACAAAAAAATAAAGATCATATTAAATTATGGAAAGAAGAACTAAATGATTGTTTTTTGCACTCTATTAAGTTTTTTGATAATAATGAATTTGCTGAGTTTTTGTTTTATAATTCTTTCATTGATCTATCATTGATTGGAGATAAGGTAATAGCATGTATTGATATTAAAAGACATGATAAAACTTTTATAATTGACTTGTTAAAAAATATTAATAATGCTGATTCTTTTAATTTATTTGTTATATTTCAAAAGACATATAAAATTGATTTTGATATTGCAAGTGTTCTTTTTAGAAAAAGCAATTTAAAAGAATTTTTGATTGAAAAACATAAAACTATGTTTGATAACTTCAATAAAAAATTTATTGCTAAAAATATGACAACTTTCTAGATTTTTGCTTTTTTCTTTGTTATAATATATTTTTATATATCAACAATGGAATTAGAAAAGTGAAATTAACAGATAAAAGCAAACTTTTAGGACAAATTTTAAGACACGATCCTTTCTCTTTTGGTTTAGAAATATCAAGAGAAGGTTGGGTTAGTGTATCTGAAATTACTAATAAAGTTGAAGCTTTAAATTCTTTTGATTTAATTGATACCATTGTTAATAAGCACTCTAATAAAAAAAGATATGCTTTTAATGAAGATAAAACATTGGTAAGAGCATTACAAGGGCATTCTATAAAAGATATTGAAATTGCTTTTGAAAAGGTCACTCCTTCACATAATCTTTTTCATGGTACACATCCTGATTTAGTTAATGTTATTATGAAAGAAGGTTTGAAGCCAATGACTCGTTTGTTTGTTCATTTATCAAAAGATAAAGAGACAGCTTATAAAGTTGGTAAACGCTATTCTAAGAAATTAGAACCTGTTATTCTTACTGTTGATCAAAATGCTGATATTGATTTTTATATTAGTGAGAATGAAGTTTATTTAACTAAATATGTTGATCCTAAATATATTTCTATTTTGGAATAATATATGAAATTTGATATCCCTTTCTTTTACCCTAAGAAACTTTTCAGTGATGAGAAGTTTCTTTTTTATCTTATTAAAAATGATTATATTAAAACTTTTAAAGTTTTTTATAATGACTTAAATATTGATTTAAAAAATGAAAAAGATGTCTTTTTAATTAAAAAAATGCTTAATTTTGCAATTAAGCATAATAGCAACGAAATTCATAAATTTATTTTTAGAGAAGTTGAAAAAGTTTGTGACAAAATTGGTTTTCATTATGAAATACTTTCATATCTTATTAAAAAAGGCATATTAAGCAACACTTCTAACGTTGATTTTTATAAGAAAGAAATTAGTTATAGTATTAAATTTTATAATTCACCTTTCTGTAATTATAAAAGAAATTTATATCCAGAATGCAAAAAATCTTATCCTATTTTTATGAAAGATTATAATTTTTTAATTTCATATTTAATTAAAAATCTTAATAAGAAAAATATTGATAATATTTTTACTTTACATTCTATTTTTTATTATGAAACAAGTTTTGGTTCTAATAATAATGTTATTCAAACTTGTGTTAAAAATAATAATCCTGAATTATTAGAATATTATGCTTCGCATAAAGTATTGAACAAAAATAATGTGTATTATAAAAATAATATTTTAAAAACTGCACTTCAAATAGCAACTGAGCAGGATAATTTTGATTTTATTGAATACTTTGTTCAAAAAATGCCTAATAATATTAGTTACTATTATCAATGTGATGTTTTAAAAATAATAGCAAGAAATGAATCTATTTCAGGATTAAAATTTCTACAAAAGCATACACTTTTACTTCATGATTCTATTTTAACAGCGTATAACAATGATTATTTTGATAAATGTCTTTTGCGTTTTAATTTAGATAATGCTAATTTTATTAATTTGTTTTTTGAAATTTTACAAGATTCTTATAATAAAACCTTTACTCTTCAAAGTATAAATCATCGTTTTAGCGAACAACAATTAGAAGCTTTATCAGATATTTTCTTTAAAATATCTGAGGAATCTCTTAGTTATAATGGTCATGAAAAATTTTGGAAAATCTTTTCTAATAAATTTTCTTTCGATTATCTATCTAATTTTCAAATAGAAAAACTATTGCAAAAATATTATAAAAATAGAAGTATTATTTCAAAAATTAAGTTTCTTATTGAATATTCTATGAAAGATTCTCCAAAGAAAGATAAAGCTATGGAAACACTTAATAAATACTTAAATGTAAATAAAGTTTGTAATTTTTGATTTTTTACTTTCTTTTTTTATTGATTGTTATATAATTGTATAGTTGTCAAAAAATAAGGAATAAAAATGAACTTAAATAATATCACTATGAAAATGGTTTTAAATAATGAATATAACATAAAACCCTTTTTCAACTTAGAACAGGCACAAAAAATTTCCGATATGGAAAAGGGTTCTTGTATTTATCAAATAAAACCAGAATCTACTGATTCACCAGAAGTTCTTCAAAATAATAAAGCTTACCTTGTTGTTGTTCAAAAATCTGGTCGATTTTATGCACATGATAACGTAGGTGGATTTGTTATTTCAGAAGATACTGTTTTAGATTCTCTAATCAACTAATAATATCATAAATTACTTTATTTTTGTTTTCCTATGTTATATAATTACTCTGTTAATTAAATAATGTAGGAAACTAAAAATGCAAATTAAAGCTATCTTAGACAATAAATATAAAACTCTACCTTTCTTTTCATTAGAAGAAGCACAAAAATTTTCTACTCAATCTAATGTAGATACTGTTATCTATAAAATCAAACCTGAATTCACTGACATTGAAGCTGTTTTACGAGAAACAGATGCTTTCCTTGTTGTTGAACAGAAACCTAATCGTAGTTATGCTTTTGATACTGACGGTGGCTTTCATATTTCAGAAGATATTATTCAAAAAACACTTACTGAGGTTTAATATGACTTATCAAAATACACTATATACAAATTTAATGAAACTTGTTGAAGATTCTCAACAAGAAAAAAGAGCAACATTTACTTTTAAAGATGTTGATTGTGTTGTTGATCCAAATTTTACTTACCGTATTTTTAACTATCAACTACCAAAATATTCAGATTTCTTAAAAGAAGCGGCTATGCAATGTCGTGGAACAATGTTTAGAATTAATAAAGAAACTAAATCTTTTGAGCTTGTGTCTTTACCTATGGATAAATTCTTTGGATTAGGGGAAAACCCTTCAACAATGAATATTCAACCAGAAGATATTAAAGAAGCTTATGTAAAAGAAGATGGTTCTTTGCTTTCTTCTTATGTTACAGTTGATGGTAATCTTGGACTGAAAAGTAAAAGTGAGCCTATTTTTGCTTTTGATAGCCTTGTTCGTGAATATTTATCTCAACATCCTATTTTAAATGACAATCTCTTGAAACTTAGTCAAGACGGTTATACTGTTGATCTTGAATTTGTCTCATTAAATAACAGAGTTATTCTTGAATATAAAGAACCAGCGCTTCATATTTTAAATATTAGAGGTAATAAAGACGGTTCTTATATTGATTTTAGAAATAAAGATTTTCTATCTCAATACCCTATTGAAGATTACTTAGTTAAAACACTTGATCTTTCTTTATTTAAAGATTTAGGCAAAAACAATAAGTATCTTTCTTTACCTGATATTGAAGGTGCTGTTGTTCGTTTAACAGATGGACGCTTAGTTAAAATCAAAACTGAATGGTATATGTCTCAACATAATTACGTTAACATTCAGGATTTCTCTAAGGCTGGTGAGAAGCTGTTTATGGTTGTAATGAATGAAGCTACTGATGAATTACGTAGTCTACTTCATTATAGAAATAATAGTCCTAATTTTAAACTTGAAGAAAAATTAGCTTTAATTGATAAAGCTGAAACTACTATTCTTGAAGAATATAATAGTTTTATTTCTGAAATTGGTGGCTTTATGGAAAAATATCAACATCTTGATGATAAATCTTTTATGGAAGCGGTTAAGACTAATCTTTCAAATGATAAAATTAAGATTGTTATGCCACTTTATAAAGGCAAAGTTAACTCATTAAAGGATTCTTTTATCCTCAATTATCAGAAAAAAATTAAAATTTAATTTTAATAGGAGAATTACATGAAATTTATTATTAATAGATTAAGAAAACTTTTTTTATTAAATTACACTCATTTTTTTGTAATTCTCTTTTCTTTATCTTTTTTTTCTTCTTTTGTTATGACAAGATTTTTAAATTTTGATAAATCTATATTTTTTATCTCTGGCTTTTTGTTTTTTTGTTTTTTTGTTTTTATGCTTAAATTTTGTAAGAATAATTTTTATATTGATAAAAATATTTTAACATATTCTAATAACAAACTTCATGTTATAGAATATAAATTATTAAATGGAGATATTTTTAGACTTAATAGTGATGGCTCTTATCATAATGATAAATTTGCAACTATTGAAAGAGGCAACAAAAAGTTTTTTAGATATAAAAATGAATTTTTACCTTTTGATTCTCTTGAAGAATTTCAAAAAATTGCCCCTATACAAAATAAAATCAATAATTTTTAGGATAATTTTATGTTAAATAATAAATTAAAATATCAAAAACCATTATTTGACTCTTCTATTTTATGGAGTGCTTTTATTATTTCTTCTTTTTTAATTGGAATGATTTTTTATCATATATTTCCTAAACAATTATTTTTAATTTTAGGTTTTATAATTATTTCTATTAATACTTTTATATTTTTTGATTTATTAACGCCATATTTTTATTCAAAAAAATATAAAGTAAAGGGATTAACTGATTTTGTTATTTATGAACGTTGTGATTTTTTTACTATTTCTTTTTCTGGTGATTATTTGCATAATGAATATATTCCAGCATATTTTAAAGGTTATATTGTTAGTATTGAAGAAATGCTAAATGGAAGAAATCTTGAAGGTTTCTCATTTAAAACTAAAAGAAATTCAGAACAGTTTAATGAATTTTTTGTTTTGAATCAAAAATTGGAAAATCTTCAAAATATTGAAAAACTTTATCAAAAAATTGAACTAAAAAATAAAATCAATGACTTTTAAATTATTTTTTGTTATAATGAAAAAAATTAAAATTGAGATAGCATAAATGAATAAATTAAACTTTTTTGTAACAACAAACGAACTAACAGATAGTGAAATTAAAAAAATTAACTTATCTGGTAAAATCTATTGGTTTTTATATTTGCTTTTAATTTCTATAACATTTGGGGCTTCTTTTTACTTTTTGTCTCTTTCTCAATATTTTCAAATTGGGTTTGCTTGGTCTGGACTTTTTGTATTAATGTTTATTTATAATATTGTTTTTAATGATCATAAACGGGAAATTCTTTTATCATTAATTCAAAACAAAAATTTTTCTTTTTTACAGGCAATTAGTTCTTTTGTTGTTTTCTTATGTTTTATTGTTACTTCCTTTATTACTTGGCCTGTAGGGATTATTGGATTTTTATTAAAACCTTTTGGATTTATCAATTTAATCAATAAAGATTTAAACAATAAAACAAACTTTACTTTAAAGCTTAATGGAACTGAATACTATAAGATTAATAATAGCCTACATCGAGAACCAGAAGAATTTAATGGTGAATTTTACTTTTTACCTGCTTTTATGAAAAGAGATTTTCCAAAATTTAAATCTGCTAATAAATCTAATGAGTATTATTTTAACAAGTATTTTAAATCAGAAATTGAAAACATCTGGTATTTATTTGGTCAAAAACAAGAAAAACCCAAAAGTGTTTTTATACCTCGTGAAAATATACAAAAAATGAAAGATGATATTAATATAAAACGTATTCAAAAAATTAATAGCGATTTCTAATTACAAGCCTACAATAGTAGGCTTCTTATTATTTAAGGAAAACTTATGAAAATTCTTAAAAAATATATTTTAAAATTCAACACTTTTTTTAATAATACTACTTTTTATACTGATTGTGGACGTATTGTAGAACCTAAAAACAAATAAAACAAACCATTTTTATTGATTTTTTTTTATTTTTTTATATATTAATACTATTAAAAGAGTAAAAAATATATGAAAAAAATTGTTGAGAAAATAAAAAATAAAATCTTTAATAACAAAGAACTTAAAGAAGTACAGGGTGAATCTTATAGTCTTTCTGATTTTAATTCTCATAGTGAAAACTTATATTTCATTAATTTAACTGAAAAATTTAATCATATATCCTATCAAGCTAATTTAAATGTTGATATAAAAACAACTAACGAAAATTCATATATAGAACTTTATACAAAAAATAAAATTAACAATAATATTTTTATTGATTGTTCTGAACTTTTATTGAAAATTAGAAGTGTAGGAAAATTTGATAAAAATAACACCCATATAACTATTTTTATAAATATTAATGATTTTAATTATTTATCTTCTATAACTAACAAATCTGGTTCTATTATTAATTGCGAATATATTAATTTTAATCAAGAAAATATCACCTTTAACCTTTATGGAAAAGGCGATATCATTATTAATTCTTTAATTTCTGATTATTTAATTGTTAATCATAAAAATCAAGGTTCTATTATATTTAAAGATATTAATCCTACTAATATTGAATTAAATCTATCAAAATCAGCAGTAGTTAAAATTCAAAAAGGTAATGCTGATTATATCAATATATTTTCTCATGATTCTGCTAAAATAATTGCAAAAAACTTTAAAGTTAAAAAAGCTGAAATTAATTTAAATTCTACTGGCAATACCTTGATTTATGTACTTGAAGATGTTAAAGGTCACATATCTGGAATAGGCAACCTTCAACTATCTAATGAGAAAGTTAAATGTGATGTTAGAATGAGTGGATTAGGCTCTATCAAATTTAAATAATTAAAATTTATTAACAATATCTTTAACTTTTAATTTCATTAAATATGCTTCAGGATCTTTCTCTATTTCCTCTTGATATTTTGAGCTAATATCGTATCCAAGATAACTTGGATGTAAATCATACCTTAGTTCACAAGCCAATTTTAACCACTTAAACCTTTTTTTACCACATTTTTCTTCTTTTGAAGAGGGAGCGACATTTATTTTTCTGTATTTGCCATTTTTTATATAATATGTTCCACAGTTATAACCAAGATCTTCATCAGCAAACATAACATCTATTGATACATTTTTATTAACTTTACTCATTTCTTCAATAACAGGCACAGGACAACTCCAAGGAGTTTCAAAACTAAATGTAAATATATAGTAACAACCTGTTTTTCTTAGTTTTGCTGATATTTCTGAGTATGTAAAATCATTAATTTTTATGTCTGGAGTATATCCTCTTAACATATCAACAGATAAATCATCAGCATTCCACTTTACACCCCATTCAGGTGGTGGTAAATACTTATTAAAATCAAACCTACCTTCATTGTTAAAAGATTTTTCTATAAATTTTATAATATCTTTTTTTGTTCTTGATTTTATTGTTAGTTTATTTCTTACATAATTTGGCACAGTAATCTCCTTCTTTATCAACCTTATTATACCAATAATACAACCTAAAAACAATGAAAATAAATGATATTTTAAATTCTAATTTTATTGATTTTTCAATCTTATTAGATTATAATATGGACTCTTAAATCAAATAGAGAAAGTTATGCAAATCAATCCATTAGATATCATAGTTAAGTTTAAAAAAGACTCTAATAAGGACTTCTCATATCAACTAGATGATGTTATTTTTGATATGATTAAAGAAAAAAAACCTTGTTTAAAAAAGCTATATGGTGATTTAAACCCTGAAACAACTGATATTGTACAACTTTCTAAAAAGGTATTATCAGATTTTTGCTTAGATAATGTTAATGTTAAACACTGTATGGAAGCTGATCAAGGATACACCTACAGAAGCTATGTTAAATATAATTCTATCTTTTTTGGTGATTACCATTATAAACAAAACAATATTGAAGTAGCTCTTCATGAAATTGCTCACGTTCTTTGTGATAACCATTTTAATTCGCCATTTGAAAAACATGGAGCTTTATTTGTTTCTGTTTTAAAATGGTTAATTCTTCATTACGAATTACTAACAGAAAAAGAATTTGATATTGCTTGTCAAAAAGCAAATAATTTTAAAGTTAAAATGACTGACGAAACTATTGTGTCTGTTGAATTTATTTCTAATGATATTGATTATTATATTAATTTGTTTAATGAAAAATCAAAAGAAGCTTCTTATTATCAGAAAAATGGGGAAAAATATATTGAAAATTCTCGTTATAAAGAAAATGGGTTATATCATATTTTTCAAGTAAATCATGAAAAGAAAAAAGGCGTTTTAGTTAAAAGAAAACTTTTTGGATATGAAGATTACTCTAAAAATATTTTCTCTAAATTAACTAACGAAGAATTAGTTAATTTTCATTTAATTTCACCTATTTTTCTTATGAATTATAACGGTAGGAAAACAAGTTATAGATATGAAGGTGACAAAGGTTATTCTTATTATAAAGTTGATGATTGCTTTTTTCTTGATAGAGAATATGAGTGTGTTTATGATTTAAAAGATTACCAGTCGCAAGTTAAATGCTTAACTAAACGGTTAAAAGAAGAAAAAGTTAAATATAAACGTTGTTCCACTTATGAAGAATTTGATATCTTGCAAGAACAACTTTCTTATGAAATTAATAAAAGAAAAGATAAAAATAATTGAAATAATAATTATATTTTGATAAAATAACTTAATATTGACAATCACAAAGGCGTATTAAATCATGACAGATATTTTACAATTAACAGAGAAACAACAAAAAATTATTAATTCTGAATTTCAACAGCCAAAAACAAAAATTTTTGAAAAGTTGAAACCTCAATTTTTAAGTAAAATTAAAGATGCTATTCAATTTATTGATAAAACAAAAGATGACAATATAGAAGATTACATTGTTTATTTTGATAATCGACTTTTTGTTATTAATATTAAAACAGAAAAAGAAGGCGAAAAAGAAATAATCAGCAATTCTCATGCGATTGAAGATATTTCAGTATTTGATGCTTTGTTTACTGATGAGCGTAAATATGTTGCACACTCAAAAGAAGTTGCTGAACTCTACATTTCTCAACGTGGGTGTTTTAATGATGGTAGTATTGAAATTTTTGATGTTGAAAGTGAAATTGAAAATGCAAAACACAATGGTTTATTTAATGACGATAAAACCATTAAGCAACAATACCGATTTAAAATGAATACACCACATCAAGCTATTATTGATATTGTGACAAATCTACTATCTCAGGTAGAAAAAGAGTATGATAGCTATATTGAACAAATTGAAAAAGAAAATTCTATGGAAGAAAATGATGACATTTTTGTTTATGATGACATTATCTTTTATCAAGCAGTTGGTGAATTAGACGAAGAAGAAAGTAATACACCTAAATTACTAAAAACTCTATCAATGGAAGAAGATACTAAATATTCTGAATTCTCTTTTGATAATAATCTTTCTCTTGATGATAGTGACTCAATTAATTTCCCTTTCTATACAGATAAAGAAGCATTTTCTGAATTAGTAAATGAAAATGTTCATATCAATAGAATGCTTAATTATTTTAAAGACTTTTATGGTCTTAAAGATTTTTATATTATCGCTAAAAGCAAAGATGAAGAAGATTATATTTTTTATACAGTAACTAATAAAGATGAAATTGAATTTTTTGTGTTAATTACACGTAATGATTTTAATAAAATTCAAATTGAACGACTTAGTGTAAAAAATAATTATATTAATCGAGAACGATTTAAAAAGTCTATTTCATTTAAACGAGCAATTAATGATTTTTAAATAGTTAATTAGATCAATAATAAAAGGAGAATAAAACTTCTCCTTTTCTTTTCTATTACTTTTTGAGGTGAATTATGAATATTGAAAAATCAATATCAGAACTTGACAAAAAACATAAAAATGAAAAAGCCAAACTCACTAAAAAACAAAACAAAGAATATATTGATTTTGTTGAAGAAAAATTAAATTCATTACAAGAACCAAAATTAAAAAACGCTTTATTTTCTTTCTATCAACGCTGCTTTGGTGTTGAATGTAATTCCATTAAAGCCATTTTAAATAAAGTTAAAAAAGATGAACTTCAAAGAAGACTTATTGAAGTTTATGAAAGAGATGACAACTTATATTGTTTTAAAACTCTTTATAATGCTTTATCAGAAGATGCTAAAAATGAAATAAAAATGATACTTTCTAATAATTTTAAAGAAGAAGATAATATTGATCCTGAAACTGAGTTATTTATTAAAAGTGATGCTATTTTATTTACAATAGAAAAACTCAATCAACAAAAAGTTTTTCAATTATTAAAACAAACAACTTTTTTTGAATCTGAAAGACTTCAAGATTTTATTTTTGGCGGGTTTAAAAAAAGTAATGGTTACTATAAACGATTAATGCAACAATATAGTATAGATAAATTTTAATTTAGTTTATAAATCAAGAGAATTAGAGTTATTAAATAAAAACTCTAATTCTTTTAAATATTATTTTTTTATCTCGTTTATTAAAACTTTAAAATTATCTGTTCCTTTAATATTTTCCATTTTCAATTTCTTATCACCAACTAATATAGTTGGAACACCAGTTACAGGCAACTTATTTGCTTTAATTTGATTTCTTATGATTAACTCTTTTAATTCTTCACTATTATAATATTTTTCTATATCCTGCATTTTTGCAACTGTATTTTTTTCAATTACTTTAAATGCTTGGCTTACACTTGCATTTTGAGTGTGATAAAGGTCAAATAATTCATATATTACTTTATTGTTGTTTGAAAAATGTTTAGCAGTAAACATTACTTTTGATAGTGATTCAAATCCCCTACCCCAACCTACAGGAACAAACTCTATATCTTTTTGTATATCTCTAAAATTCTGCGTAAAATTATAACAATGTGGACAAGTTAGAGATACAATCGCAACAACTTTTTTGTTAGAATCATATAAATCACCGTCAACTTCAGTATAATGTATACCTTCTTTTATATTATCAGGTGTTATTGTTTCTGGCACTCTATTATATGTTAACATTATTATAAATAAGGCTATTAAACCAGAAAATCCAATAATTAATTTATTTTTTAATTTTTTACTTTTTCTACTCATATTTTCTTTCCTTTTTTTTGATATTCTATATAAAGTTTAAAAAAACTCAACAGCAATGATATTTTTAATTTTAAATCTCCTTATTTTGTAAATTTATTACATTTTTTTTGTTTTTTTTATGTAAATATTGTAATTAATAAATATTTTTGTAATTTTATTTCAAAAAAAGCTTGATTTTTGTCTAATTTATGTCTAATATACAAAATATAAAGAAATTTAATTACAAAAAGACAAAACTGGAGAACAATTATGCAAAAAATTATTTTATTATCAACACTAATGCTATCTACTTCTGTTATGGCTGCTAATACACATAAATCCATTACAGTAGATCCTTCTTTTACTTCAAAAGGTGCTATTGAGCTTATTGAAAATTCTGATAAAGTTCAAATTATGGGTAAAAAAGTTAATGGTAAACAAACCTGTTGGGTTGAAGCTACCAAAGATGGGGCTGTATTCAAGTCAGAAACACTTACTGTTTCACGAGGTAAATTTGTACAAGATCCATTAGATAGCTGCATTTCTTCTGAATCTGCTTCTGCTTTACTTAAATCATAATTTTTTTAGTAATCCTCTTTTTTCTTTGACTTAGTATCTTTGTTTTGATATTATATACACTCTTAGAATTTAGAGGATTTTTTTATGGAACATTATCCAGTTTACACACACGGCTCAGAAGACTCATTAGACCATGATATCTATGTTATCATTGATAAGCCTATGGATAATCATCCTTCTAAAAAACTTTGTGAACAATACCTTCCTGCTAATGCAAACCTTTTAGTTATTGAAGACGGTGTTGTTACATGGTCTTACAAAGGTACTATTGATGAGTGCAACAACTCTCTTTATCATACCTATGATTTGCATGAACAAAAGTTTAAATTTCCTATTGAAAGAAAATTACAACGTGATTTTTCTTTAAAAATGCTTCGTACTATTCGTGGTATTCTTTCTTATGTATCACGTACTGAATTACGAGTGGAAATTAAAAAAGCATTACGTTCTTCTGATATTCAAGTTAAAATTGATGCTTTGAAATTGATTGACTTAACTAAAATTGAAGATTTTGTGAAAAATGATAAAATTGAAGTTTATAAGTTCCTTGCTTTTCAGTTAGGACAAACTATTTCTTTACTTGACGATAATGAAGAACTCTTTACTAAATCTTCTGTTAAAGAAAAGTATCCTACAATGGTTGATTTTCTTTCTCGTAAAGAAACTGATTCTGTAATTGAATTACAATCATTTTTAGAGCGTTTTATTGATATTGTTGAATCTTCTATTAAAACTGTTGAAAAACAGCCAGCGTTAATTCGTACTGATTTTCACGGTGTTAAAGAGATTATTGATGTCAAAAAAGAAACTAAACTACCACCAGTCGCTGTTTTTGATTTAGATGGTACTTTATTTGAAGAAGCTTGGCGTAAAGAATATCGTGAAAATAAAGATTATAAAACTTACTTTTCTTTGTGTGGTCAAGATAAAATTATTAAGAAAGTTTATGATATTCTTATTGATTATTATAACATGGGCTATGAAATTTGGTTAGCAAGTGGACGTTATGAACCCGATGCTATGAAAGGCACACTTGAAGCATTAGAGCGCGAAAAAGTTCCTTATCACGGTATTAAACTACGTGGTAAAGGCAACTATGTTCCTGATTATGTTCTTAAACCTGCTTGGATGGCTAAATATATTGGACTAGACCGCATTGAAATCGTTTTTGATGACCAACCAAAGGTAATCGAAGGGTTTCAGAAAAAAGGTCTTAACGTTGTTGATGTTGCTGATTTAGGGTAGTTATATGATTGCTCAAATCATGACTAATATTAGTGGAGGATCTTTTTCAAGTTTTAATAAAACAACACTACAAGAAGAAAGAGAACTTGTTCATAATGCAGTTCTCTCTTCTCTTGAATATATCGAATATGTTTATAAAAAAAATATTGAAATTGTTGATTTCAAATCTCATTCTATTAAATTTAATATAAAAAATAATAAAAGAATAAAATCTTTTTTTTCTAAAAATATAACTTCTCAATATATTTATGAAGATTTAAGAAAATTTATTAAAAATAGCAGAAGATTTAAAAACAACATTTTAATTTCAATTAAAGACAATGAAATATTTTTTAAATATGAAGAAAGTGATAAAGTTAACCTTTCTAATAAACTTTCTGACTTTTAACAGGTGATTTTATGAATCTTAATCAACACTTTTTAAGGCAATCTATTAATATTTTGGAACTTTCAAATTTTGTTGAAAATTGCCCTATTCGTAAAGAAAAAAATAAAAAAGAAATAAAAAATGCAGAAAATCAACTAACAATTATTGATTTTATTGAATTTTTTAAAAAAAATAATGAAAAAAAATTTATTGTAAAAACAATAGATTATAATAAAATTTCCATAAAACATAAAAACTCAATTTTAAACTTTCTTTTTAATAAATATATAACTAAAAAAATTAAAAACACTATTCAAATGTTAATTAATAATAATTATAAAGATAAAATTATAATGTTTAATGAACAAGATACTTTTTGGTTTATTTCAGGTGATGAACAAAAAATTTCAATTTTAAATAAAATAAATGAATTTTGATATTTTATTTTTTATAGTATTATTTTTATATTTATTAGGTGATAAACATGGAATACGATAGCTATTTTAATAATTTTAATATTAATTATCTTATCAATAAAGAAATTATATTACATATCAGGCTATCCATACAACAATTAAAATCTAAATATGCAAGTGCTGTAATATTTAAAGAGTCTACTGATACTTCTATTACTATTGATATTAACAATTCCTTTTTTAATCGCTTTTTTTATAAACTTAATAACAAAAAAATATTGCTATTTTTAAAAGAAGTTAATTCTATTAATGAAAATATTTTTATTTCTAATAAAGATAACACTTTTTATTTCAAACATATTGGAAATGAAAAAGCAAAAATAGTTAAAAATATAGATAATTTTTGACTCTTAATTTTATATTTGTTATAATAAACATTCATTATAACTAAGAGTATACTTCTATGTTTGAAATTCCACAACATCTTCAATTTTATGATGATAGGGAACAAAAAAAGTTTTCTCAAACTTTTGAAAATAGAGAGTGTTATTATCTTGAGTCTACATTCTTAAAACCTATTTTTAGAGAATCTGATAAAATTAAAGTTTTATCTATCGAACTTTCTGAATGTGAAACAAAATACAAGTTTACAAAATTATTAAAAGATATTTTCTTTGATATCTCAGAAGTTGTTGGTCTTGAAAAAAATATAAAATTTGCTTTTAATAGTAAAAAAAATAATTATATTTCTTACTACCATCAATATAAAGATTCAGTATTTATTAATCGCTCTCTGTATGAATCAGTATTTAACCAAAGAAAAGAAAATTTAGAATCTGTTTCTAATCTTATTTATACTCTTATTCATGAATTAGCACACGCAAAAGTTGACAAGTTATTTTCTTCTGATGGTATTCATATTCATGATTACTTTTTTATGGCTTGTTTATTAGAAAACATTAAGCAATTTACAGGTATTAATCTTAATGATATTTTAAACCACAAAGTAGAACTACCTTATCGAACAGAATCAAAAATTTATAATCTTGAAGAATATGCTCAATTTGCTGGCATTATGTCTACTTTACATGAAGATGAATTTTATTTAGTTGATAAATTTCATTCAATTGAAAAATTAAAAATTAAAATGATAAAGCTAAGTAATGAAACATTGTTTATAAAAGATAATAAAGATTGTTTTGATAATTTTAATATTCATAAAGCAAACATAGCTTATTTTCATAAAGAAGACAATGATACGCCTTTTGCTGATTCTATTTTTTATTTTTATAAATTAAATGGTTTTTATTTTCTTTATGAATTTAAACAATTAAAATATAAACTGAGGCATTTTGAAAACTATATTACTTATTTAATAAGAATCAAAAACTTTTTAGAAAGAAAAAAGAGTTGAATTAATAACTTGTAATTGTTATTATACATTAAACTTTTAAATCATTAAAATATTACGGGAGTCATTATTATGTTATCACCTTTACAATCTCTAAAACTAACACTACCTGATTTACTTTCTTCTCTTGGTGATTTAAATCTTCCTTTTGAAAACTCTTTTGACATTGAAGACTTTGAAGTTAATCGTGATATTGGTCTTATTTCTTTTACAGGAGAAAAAGTATTAGTTAATACTTCTGAATTTTTTAAACTTCAAAAAGAAGAACAACTTTCTGCATTAGCTTTTATTAGTTTTTGTAAAGAAAACTATTCAGAATTTAAAGAAATCTCTAACTCAACTAACATCGATCATCAAGTGCTTAATTTTGCAAGCCATTTCTATGCAATGAAACAACTAAATGATATTGGAATTGTTTTTGAACCTTCTTCTATCAACCTTATTAATCTTAAAGAAGATGTAACTGTTTCTGATTCTTTAACTGACACTTATAATAAGTTTTTAGGACTTGGACTAGATAACGTTATTTCAAAATATGAATTATATACTACCGATTAATTTTGATAACAACGACTATATCTTATCAAGATTTAATAGAATAGATCTAACTGCATTGGATGTCTCAATGCAGTTAACTTTAAATTCAGAAATACAACACTCTACATGGCATTGTATGAGTAAATTATTTAGTGTTAAAGAATATAATTTGTATTTACAAGGCTTTTTTGAATTTGAAGATAATAATGGAAAATTATATTCATTAGTGGAAATTTTAAAACACTGTAATATTGAAGATATTTATAATATATTTTTAAATTTTAATAATACAACAAACTATCAATTAACTTCAAGTGCAAAGTTTTATATTAAATCTAACGATATGACTAAAATTGTTGCTATTGATACTATTAAACCAAAACCACTTGATACTATGTCTAAATATTTAGAAGATATTTTAATTTTTAAAAATACTCTTTCTTTTTAATTTGTTTTATATTATAATATAGTTTTAATTTTGTGAGGTTACACTATACAATTCAATGGTTATACAGTATTAACAGCAGCAGCTATTTTTATTCCTTTATCAATTTCATTACCAATGATTTTTGAGCAAACCAAACCTGAAATTATTAAAGAAATTGTCGTTGATGTTGAAGCTTTGTCAAGCGAAGAAAAAAAAGACTACTTTCTTAATCTTTCTTATCAAACTTGCATCAAAGAAGCTGTTAAAGTAACATCTTCTGGAAATGGACAAGCACGAAGTATTGCAGATGCTTGTGCTGAGTCTGTTAAAAAGCTTAAATAATAACTTAAATGTTGATTTAATACTTTATTTTTGATATAATAGCCCTTTATCAACCAAGGGCTATTTTTTTATGGATCTTCTACATTTAACTGATACACATCTTGAGTATAATCTTAGATTACAAGATTTTTATTCTGTTGTGCCTAAAAAAATTGCTGACGTTGCTTGTCTTACTGGTGATATTGCTGGTGGTACTCATGCGCTTCCATTTATCAAACATCTCTTAAATCTTGGCTATAAAGTGATTTATGTACTTGGTAATCATGAATTTTATGGTCACGATGTTGATGAATTAATTCAAAAATGGCGAGATATATCAAAAGATATAGAAAACTTCTATTTTTTAGAAGGCGATTCTGTTGTTATTGATAATGTTGAATTTTTTGGTTCTTGTCTTTGGACTTCTCTTGAATGTAAATCAAAAGAAGAAATGGTTGATTTTTTCTTAAAATTAAAAATCAAAGGTAATGAAGACTTTCTACAAACCAAAAATTGGTCAGTAGAAACCATGAAAAATAAACATTTTGAAGCACTTAAAAAACTAAAAGCACTTATTGCTAATAGTAAAGCTGAAAAAAAGGTTGTTTTAACTCATTACTTACCAAGTTATCAAAGTGTACATAGCGCTTATATTAATAGTCCTATAAATTCTTTCTTTGCTACTGAATTAGGTTATTATATCGCTGAAAGCTATATTGATTTTTGGTTTCACGGACATACTCATACCAGTTGTAATTATATTATTGATAATTTAACTGCTCATGGTTGTATGGTTAGTTGTAATCCTTATGGTTATAATGATATTAATATGGTTAATCCAGATTTTTCTTGGCATAACGTAACGAAAATTAAGTAGGTAAATAATGGCTTTTGAAATTTCAAATGAAGACATTTTAAATGTTGTAGAACGAGTTTTTAAAATTAAAATTTCTTTTGAATTAGCTGATAAAATTAAAAATGAATTTCTTGATTTAAGGAAAGTTAATAAAATGGCTTTTTATGGACAGATTTTAGAACAACAAGAAATATTTGCTTATGATGAACTTCATAAGCAAATAGAAGACAATAAAAGCAAGATTTCTTTAATACTTAATATTAATAATTTTTAGGTGATATATGAAAAAATTTAAATCGACAAAAATTTATCAATTCTTCTATAAATGGTATATGAATGAATATATCTATACAGATGAATTTATTCATAATTTGGATTTTTCACATTCATTATTTGATTATTATAATGAAGCTATTGAACTGCTTGATATTTTTAAAAATATTGATAAAAAACTTAACAATAATGATTTAAAAAATCAAATCATTTTACAATTTAACAATAAAGAAGAATCTTTTCTTTTAACATTAAATAACTCTAAAAATGAAATTTTTGAATTTAAACCTATTGTTCTTATTAAAGAATTTACTGATTCTTATAGTGTTAGTGAGGATTTGTTTTATCACGATAATCAAATATTGAATATAAATAAAAACAATAGTATTTATTTTATTAAACATATTGAGGGTGATTACAAGGCTATTTCAAAAGATAATAAAAAACAGTTATTTACTTCAATCAATATGATTAATGGTGAATCTTTTAATATCAAAAAAATCACACTTTTTGATGTTTATTCTGATATAAAGGTTATTTTGAAAGAAAAATTAATTAATTTCTCTATTAAATATAATAATGAAATAAAAAAAATGAATGAGAATATACTTTTTTTAAATAATAAAGTAGTAAGAAGTACTTCAGATTTTAATATATTAAAAAACTATACTGAAAATGATATTTTGAAAGATATTCCTCTTTGTTTATTCTTTAAATTTAACCAAAAAGAAGAATTTGAACATAAACCTAAATATAAATCCAAATATGGAATAAGCTCACAAGCAGGACTTTATTTTGCACAAGAAAGAATGAAATCTAATACTGCGAGATATGATTTGAAAAATATAGATATATTTAATAATTTACAAAAACAACAAGACACATTTTTTAATATTTTAAATAATTTTATTCAAATAAAATATATTTTTTCTGAAAATAGAACTGCTTTTCAAGGGTGCGTAGGTTTTTTAAATTGCCAACGTAAAAAAACTAATAAAACTATATTTAATCCTTTAATTAATGAATATGAAGAATTATATTCTTTAGAAGGTGATATTATTGTTTCTGATAATAGAAAAGAATTATGTTTTATTAGAATGTATTATACTAATCACTCTCTTTTATATTTTTCAATAAATTCTAAAACTAAAGAAGAAGTAAAAAATATTTTTGATGCGGGTTTTAGCGATTATTATCAAATATATAGACTTCAAGAAAGTTTTGAAAACTTTTAATTGACTTGAATTTATACATTTGTTACAATAAACCTAATCTCACAGTTAGAAGTCGGTAACGTTGAGATCGGGTTTATTGTTTTCCTGCCGCTCACAATGGCGAAAAATCTCTTACTTTTTTATATAACTTTTTTAATTAAACCTAAATTCTTGTGTTTATTAAAATGTTAAGTGAGTAAACTACCGCAAAATAAAACTAAAACACAAGTAAACTTATAGGATTTAATTATGTCAATTACTATTAATACACTTGAAAAAGCTAAAAAAATTACAAAATCTCTTTTTGATTACTCAAAAAATAATAAAACAACTTTATCTGGTTTTCGTTCTTTATTTTCGCGGGAATGTGGCTTTAATGAACTTCAAGACGCATTTCAAAAAGAAAATGAAAGAAAACGTGAATTTGTTTTAAGTCAATATATTTCATATCTTGATGATCCTCGCGTTACAATCGAAGTAGCCAGAGAAATTGGTGAAGATTATGACAAAGCAAAATCATATTTTGAAGAACATTTCCAAAATCACGATGGCATTATGTTTCCCGTTTTAAATGCCTCAATGCTATATAATCGTTGTCAAGAAATTCTAACACTTTTTGGAGAACTTGAATGGTTTAATACAACAAGCGCTTTCAAAGCCCTAACAAAGATGTCTTTTGAAAAATCTCGTATTCGCTATGTCAGTGAAGATATCGGAAACTACGGAAATCCAGAACTTATTGTGGCAATTGAAACTATGGAATTGTTTTTCAGAAATGGCTCTGATGGTTTTGAGCAGTTTGTTCAATATAATCACGAAGAAGACTGGACTCCAGAGGACGGTTTTTATAATCTTTATAAAAAAGTTAAGCTTTTAACTCGTGGATTTATTTTTAGCCAATGCAATGTAGGTCAGGGAATAAATGATTCAGTTCATAGTAAAAATAAAGAAATTCGAGAAAATATTAGAAATAAAAAATTAAAAGCAGAAGAACTTAAAGAAAAAAATCTTAAAGTTTTCTATCGTGGCACTTGGTTTTCGGGATTTTAATATGATTAAAAAAATTAAAACTTTCTTTATTAATTATCTTTGTGGCAATCTTTGCCACAAAGATGTTAGTTTAAATAAGCAAAAAATAAAAAAAGAAAAATCTTCTGAAGATATGTTTAGAGAAAAATTTTTTGTGCAAGCAAAAGCTGCTGATAAAATGTTTAAAGAAGTTAGCAATAGAGAAAAAAATATATCAAAAAAAACAAATACTATTCGTAAGAAATATAATCGTAAAAATAAACCTAATAATGATCATTTTGTTTCTCCTTTAGGAAATTCTTTTAATTCTTGTAACAGTAAAGAAGATTAATTATGAAAAAAATCAAACAATACTTTGTTAATATTTTTTATTATTTTTTTAATAAAAAAGTTAATAAAAATATTTTTCAAATAGATGATATTTTAGGTCATCCAGAAGTTGTAAAACATGCAAAAGCAACTGATAAAATGATTAAAGATATTGAAAAAAAACACAAAGAGGCGCGCATTCATAGAGCAAAATCTAAAGAACATATTCTTAGAAAACATTTTGGAAAAGAAGTTTATAAAAAAGGATTCTATGAAAGAAAAGATGTCATTGATTTCATTATGACTTCCTACCATTTTAATGATCCACAAAGTAAATCTAGTAACTATCATTCAGGAAAAGGCAATGCTAATCATGATGATAATAATCATTCTACAAGTCATTCTGGTGGCTCTTGTGGGAGCTGTAGTGACGATTAAATTTTAATGGCTTTTTTTATTTTGATATGTTATTATTATAAATCTTATTAATAATTAGGACTTTTTATGAGAAATTTAAGAAATTTATTTAGTAAAGAGAATATAAAAAACTCTATTAAGCAAACTCGAATTCAAGCTATTTTATTTAATGTATTAATATTTCCATTAATATATTTTTTGCCACCTGAATATTTAGGACTTTCTATTGCTTCTCTTGGTTATCCAAGTGGGTTGTTTTTAAATACTTTTATTCATGCTGGAATATTGCATATCGCTATGAATATGTTAGTTACTTATCAATTTGGTGAGCTAATCGATGAACTTTATCAAAAGAAAGAACAATACCTTCTTTATTTTGCATTAGGCATTCCCATCACAGCTATTATGTATCTATATATTTATACATTACAACCAGAAATCTTATTAGTAGGTTATTCAGGAATTGCTATGGGATTAGTTGGTGCTTGCTTTAGATTTTTTCCTAAACCTGCTAAAAAGTCTATTGCATTACAGCTTATCATCTTCCATGTCATTATTATTGCTTTTGAATTATCTGTTTCTTGGGAAGCGCATTTAACAGGATTTGTTTTTGGGATGCTTTACTCTTACAATAGATTTTTATATAAGCAACCTCAAAATCTACCTGATGATTATGACGGTGAAGATAATCGTTCTATTGCTAATTTTTAAGAGTGTTTAAATGAAAATACAAACACCTATGCAGACGTTAAGAGATCATTTGAAAAATTTTGATCTCTTAACTAAGCAATTTAATCTTACAAGAAAACGCTTTCAACATAGAAAGTCTAAATCTGCTATGTATCCTCATAAAGACAAAAAGGCTATTCACTCTGACTTTTTAATGGTTTTTTATCATGATACACTTGGTAAAGAAGATTCTTTTGGTTTTAAATTTACTTATTTGGATACAAAGAAAAAAGAAGTTATTAAAGAACAATATTTTGAAATTAATTTTAAAATTAATGGAGAAATATATAATTCAAAACTTTTTTCAATTCAAGAAGCTAAATCTGTTCTTAAATTTATTAATAATTCAATAAAAGAAAATCATTTTGATAAAATCTCTTTCTTTGAATTTTTAAAAACAAATTTTATGATTTCAGATAAAGAGTTGATTAATAATTATGAATTATTTGAGGCTGAATTTAATAAAGAGTCTAAACATTTGCAAAAAGAACTTATATTTCAAGAAGCCAATTCCAATACCTTATTTAAACTAATTAGAACAAAAGAAGTTGAGTTGTACGAGTTTGTTAACGAACTTGAAGAAACAAAACGAATTGAAATATTGGAATTAAAAATTAAACAACTAAGAATGCAAGTAAATCAGAAAAAATTAGATAAATACAATGAATTAGAAATAAAAAAATATAAAGATTTATTAGAACACTCAAAATCCAAAATTGATATTGTCATTGAAGACATTAATCGTTTAATTATGAAAATTAATAAAAAATTTAATATTAAATCTTCCATTGTTAATAAATTTAAAAATAAATTTTCCCAAAATGATGAATTTTAAATTTTTTATATTATAATAGTATTAAAAGGATTTAATATGACTAAAAATGAAATTTTATTTAAAAAACTAAAAGGTTCTGTATTGGCTTTTGTTGATTATTCTACTGATCCTAATGCATATATGCCTGAAACAGTTAAAAAGGATTATCTTGAATTAAAGGAAATGGAAGGTTTAAAAAAAGAATTTGGATATAATGCACTACCTTCTTCTGGATTATCAACTATTACTAAATTAAAAGAAAGAATTGATACTTTTAATGAGAATATAAATTCTTTAATTGATAAAATTAATTTATTTAGCAATCTTGATATTGATATCAATAATAAAATAACACAAATGGAAAGCTTATCTGAAGTTTTAAAAGTTAAAGGAAATACTGTTAAAGAAAAATCAATTTTTCAGGCTAATCAAGAAATGAATTTTGTATTAAATAAACACAAACAAACATTAAATGTAAATTTACCAGATGATAAAGAATTGATAGGTGAAATAGAAAGTTTATTAGAAACTAAAAATAGTCCTCAAAAATATACAAAGAAGGCTTCATATTGAAGCCTTCTTATTAATCACTTTAATTTTCTTTGTATTCTTTTAATTCAAAATAAGCCCTATATCCATAAATATAATTCATCGTTAATTCATAATTTTTTTCTTCTGTTATTTTAAATCCAATTTTTTCTATCATTTCTTTATTTATATCTAATTTTTCTTTTTCTAATAAATAAATTGCCTTTATTATATAAGTTTTTTCTTGTTCTAATGCTGCTTCCTGATAGTCAAGCTCTACAACTCCTTCTTTAAACTCTATATCTCTAAAAATATTTAATACTGTTTCATGCTGGTTTGAGGTTTTTATTTCATAAGCCACTTCATCTACTTCCATTTCATTTACTTCCATTTCATTTAACCAATCACTTATTAAACCTGCACTCGTTAAGCCAGAAAATAATATAATAAAGCTTGCCATTATAATTTGTATTGTGTTTTTCATTTTAATTACCTTTTTTATTTTAATTTAATCATTATATATTAAATACTCTTTATTTTCAATTATTTTGTTTCAATTTTAAATCCAACTTGATATTTAATCTATATTGTTTTATAATATTCACTTCTTTTGGCAACTTTATACTTAATATGATTAAAAGTAAATTTAAAACAAATACAGAGTCAAGAAGTTTTTATTTGAAAAATAAAGACATATTGCTGAATACAAAAGACTTTGTTAATCATTCAGTGTTTTATATAGAAAAACACTATTTTCAACATTTTATTGAATCAAATTCTTTTGTAAAATTTTTATTTTATAATTTTTTGGAAAAATTTATTAGAGAAGAATTTAAAGATTCTTTATTAAAATTAAAATCAAAATCTTGGCTTTATGTTTTTGATTTTAGAGATAATACTTTTATAATAAAAGATAAACAATTTATTTCTTTTGTTGATGATAAAGAGTTAAATGAAGAATTTAAGAAAGAATTTACTTTTTTATTTTTTGTATGGTTTATTGAAAATAATCATAAATTTAACATTAAAAGTCAAATGCATTCATCTGCTGTAAAAGCTATATTAAGTAAAAAAGATAAAATATTAATTAAATCAAGAATGAGAGATTTTTAATGAAAATTAAAGAAAGACAAAATCAAGAAGAAAAATTTAAAAATTATTTAATTTCTTCTCTAAACTTTGTAACAAAAGATAGCGATTTATATACAGAAATTAAATTAAAAATTAAACAATCTAATTCAAATACTTTTTTTTCTGACTATCATTCTAATTTTAATAAACTTTTTTCGACAAACAAAGAATTTGTTAAACTTGTTATAGATAATAAAATTGTAGAACATTCTTATTATTATAATGATTTAACTACATTAATTTCTTATTATTTTAAAGATGCTGATATTGATAAAATTGTTTTTTTTGCTGAACTTTATTATATCCATAAAGAACTAAATCAGGTAGAATTTATTATTTCTAATAATTTAACCAATCTTTATAAAAGAAAACATCATAGGTTAACTTATTTTCTTTTGAATGCTTCAATAATGAGAATTTTTTGCATAAGAAAAGAACTTACTTTAAAAAATATTATAAAGAAAACACCCAAACTTGGTAGCATTTATAAACGAATTAATGTTATTAATAATATAGACTCTTTTTAATTTTTTTGTTATAATACTACTTTTAATAACAGGAAAAATAATATGTCTTCTAAATATTACTGTTTAAAATGCCAAGCACCTAATAGCGGCTGTAAATGTGGTAATACTGATTATCATTTCTCTTATTCTTATAAATTAAGAGTGCCTACTTCCATTAAGAATAAAGTTTTATTTAGAAAATTTTTAGATGATTGCCCTATTTTTGTTAACTGTGTGCCTGAAGAATTAAAACCTGCTTTTAGAGATTTATTAAGAAAAGTTAAGTATTTTGATAAATCTATCAATGGTAGAACTTCTGTTATTGTTAGAAAAAATGAAAAAATGGAAACAGACATTTTTAAATAATTTTATTTGCTTTCCAACTTTTTTATTGTTATAATAAACCTATCTTAATTAATCAGGTAAAAAACTATGAATGGACGTATTGATATTCAAATTCCAAAAAATATCACTCCTTTTTTAGACGCTGCATTTACTTTTGTAGCATTACAATCAACCATTAATTCAAAATATTCTTCTGGATTTGATAAGTTTGAATTTAAAAAACGTTTTTCTTCTTCTATTCAAGATAGCGTTGATTTTAAATTTCAAGCGAATGAAGATGAATTAAGACTTATCTTTGATTTAACACGCTCTCTTATGAACAATCCACAATTTATGACAGCAAAAGAGCGTCAAGATAACAATTTAACTGACTTTTCTGATTATATTGATAAGCAAGTTAAACATTACAAAACTCTTTATATTAGCTCACATTTTTAATGTGAGTTAATTTATTATTAAATTTCTGGAGAATTTTAAATGAATAAAAATTTTAAAGTCGGTTTGTTTGGTACTTGTGGTAGTTCAACTTGGCGTAAAGACTTTATTGAAACATATAAAGAACTTGGTATTGATTATTTTAATCCACAATTAGGTGAGGGCGAATGGACTCCTGAATGTGCGGATATTGAAAATCAACATTTTAAAACTGATGAAATTATTTTATTCCCTGTTACTAATGAAACTACTGGTCTTGGATCATTAGCAGAAGTTGGATTCTCTATTGCTGAAACCCTAAGAAATCTAAATGAACGTTATTTAGTAGTTTATATAGATCCTGATTGTATTGATTCAAAAGCTGATGCCAATGAAATTAAAACTTCAATAAGAACACGTAAATTAGTATCTTCAAAAGTTGAACTTGAAGCTGATATTAATGAAAAAGTATTTGTCGTTAATTCATTAGAAGAAATGAAGTCTCTTTCAATTGAAATTGCTAAATATATTAAAGAAGATTCTTTCTCTAAAACACAAGAATTTTTTAAGGTTGGTTAAATGATTTATAAACTTAATTCATTAGAAAAAGATTCAGTTTTAAATCTTTTTGACTTTGATTATGATGAATTTTTCTTTTATGAAAACATTGAAAGAGAAGATTTCATTAAAGCTTTATGTTATTTTTTATCTTTTTTTTCAAATCAAAAAAGTATAGAAAATATTCAATCAGCCTATTATTCAATACAAAATTCATTTGGTTCTGGTGAAGAAGAACAGTTTTTTAAGAATTTTATTTTTATTAATAAAATTTTAATAGATAAATATAATTTTTCATTTCTTCGAATTATTTTAAAAGATTTAGATACAATATCAAAATTTGAAGTAGACAGAGAAGAATACATTATTTATACCTGTGAAGAATGCAATGGTAAGGGCGAAGTTTTTTGTAATGAAGAACAAAACTCTATGCATATTTGTATGGAATGTGGTGGTTCTGGTAATGTTGAATTGTATAATCCAAATTATGATATGTTATCTAATAGAGATATTGATAAAATAAAACATATTGAATTTAATTTTAAAAAGAACATTAAAAATATTATCAATACTGTTGTGCAAATAATTTTAGAAGAAGAATTACATCCTGATATTGGTGAAGTTTATAAACCTTATAAAACCATAAATAATGTAAAAAACTTTTGATTTTGAGATTAATTATTGATACAATTAATTTTATCAATAATGAGCCATAAATCCTCGCTCAATTCGGGCAGGAATAAATCAGAAAAGGAAACTTTATGAACAGTTTTTTATTAAATATGCTTCTTTCTACTAAAAATATGTTTCTTTCAGAAGATGAAAAGAGATATTTAAGGAATGAAGATATTGATTTAAATTTGAATCAAGTATGGACTCTTCCTTTTGATGTCGCTGATAAGTATTGTGAACCTGTCATTATTTCAATTACCAAAACCATTAAAAAGAATGCCCCTTGATTCATCTATGGGGATGAATTTTTAACCTTTTTTTTATTTATTCTTCAATTTATTTCAATATGTTATTGAAATAAATTGAGATTGTATTATAATTCTACTATGAAAAACTTTAAGCAACTCTATCTTCTCACTATTAAAAATATACTTATTAAACATAAGTACATCTCTAATTTAAATGAGTTTAAAAATTTAGTTGATTTATACAAAACTAAAAAAAGAGTCGCTAAATCTCAATTTAAAGAACTTGCTAATAAACACAACTTATCTAAAAGTGATATTAAAACAAAAACTTTCCGATAGAGTATTTGATACTTATTATAAATGGGTTTGTAAAAAAGGTGGTAAACCACGTTTTAAATCTTGGAAAAACGGTATACGTTCTATGGAAGGTAAATCTAATACGTGTTTATCTTTTAAAAATAATATTTTTTCTTGGAATGGTATTAAATCCGAAATTATACTTCAAAATAATGATAAATACGGTGTTCAAGAACACGCTTTAAACTCTACTATTAAATTTTGTAGAATTGTTAGAAAAATAATAAAAGGCAAACCTAAATTTTATTTGCAACTTATTTTAGAAGGTTTGCCAAAACTTAAATCTAACCAAATCTTTAATAATGGTAGAAATGGCATTGATATTGGTGTATCAACCATAGCTTCGGTAGGTAAAGAAAAAGCATTACTAACACCATTTTGCCAAGAACTTAATGACATTGAAAAAGACATTAAAAACATTCAACGTAAAAAAGCTCGTTCTTTAAGATTAAATAATCCTGATAATTATGAAAACGATTCTTGGGTTATCAAAGATAAACGTTTTCTTAAACGTAAAGGAAAAAATATTAAAGGTAAATCAAATTGGATTAAAAGTAATAATTATTTAAAATTAGAAAATGAACTAAAAGAATTACAACGTTTACAAGCGTCTAAAAGAAAATACTTGCATAATGTATTAGCTAATAAAGTACTTGAAAACGGTAATGATATAATTATTGAAAAAAATAATTATAAAGCGTGGCAAAAAGGATTATACGGTAAAACAATCGGTAAAAAAGCACCAAGTTTATTTGTACAAACGTTAAAACGCAAAGCTTTAAAATCTAGCGGAACGTTTGAAGAAGTAAGTACTTGGAATACTAAGTTTTCTCAATATTGTCATGTATGCGATGGGTATCATAAGAAATCACTATCACAACGCATACATACTTGTGGTGAAAACGAAATAACACAAAGAGATCTCTATTCAGGTGTATTGTTATACCATTATGATCTCGAAAAGAAAAAAGTTAATAGACAATCAATTATAGATAATTGGTCGGGTATAGAAACGTCCCTAAGACAAGCCCTATTAACTTTAATAAAATCTCGAAACAAAGGTGATATACCCAAGTGCTTGATACCAAATGGTATTGAGAAGAGAGATTGGCTTGTGAAAGGTTCTTTGAGTGCTTAATTAAATTTGGATGCTATTTTATAGCACTCAAAAGATTAAGTAGGACAAGAACCCCCTTTCTTTAGATATGGGGAGTTTCAGAGCAATCAACAAAACCAATAATACAGTGACTTATACTACTAATTATTTAAAAGGTGATACACTGGAATGCTCTATTAAAGAATTTAAAACAAATCATGAACTACAAAAATAAAGCATTAAAATTCGATAAAATTATTGAAAAATAAACCTTATTATTTTATAATAGTTTTTTAATTTTGAGATTTTGGAGCAATTTATGAAATTTTTATTTTTAATTTTAACAGTTCTTTTTTTAAGTGCTTGTACACCTTCTCATCAAAATAAAACACAATCTTTTTCTTTACCTCCTGAATTATCTGATTGTAAAGTTTTTAGGTTATCAAATGACATGGGAAATATTATTTATGTTACTCGTTGTCCAAATTCAACAACCAATACTTCAACAACAGGTAAGAACGCTCAAAGTGTTACAGTCATTGAGAACTAATATGAAATATTTAATTATTAGAACTAAAAATTGTATTAAAAAAATTCCTAAAAAAATTGAAAAAAAGGATAAATTTTAGTATAATTAACGAGTGTTCTAAATAAAGAGGTTTTTATGAAAACATTTATTTTAATTTTATTTACTTTATTATCTTTTAATAGCTTTGCTGGTAATGATATTGATTACGAAAGAATTTTAAAGAAGGCAAGTTATGAAAACTGTCGAATTTCAGTGAAAAATGGAAAAATAACAACTCATAACTGTAAAGCAGAAGATAAAAAAAATGATGTTATTCGTGAAGCTGATTGGGAAATAGAAAGAGCAGTTAATCGTAAAATTGATAAAACATTAGATAAAATTTTTAAATGGTAAAAAAAACTAATTAGCGCAATTTATCCCTGCCCAATCGGGCGAGGATTTCTTGCTCTTCTTCATCTTTATTCACAAATCTCACTACTAGTTAAAGTTTGACTTGTATCTGCATTCACTACTGTTAAACTTCCAGAATCAACAGCTTGACAGAAATTAGAACCAACTGCTGGTTTTCTTGTATATTGACTTGGATCATCTAAATATACAGGGAATGAAGGATTATTAACTTGTAAATTCTCTAAATAAGTAATATCAGTCAAGTTTGGATTACTTGTTAGATATAAGTAACCTTTTAATTCTGAAAGATTTATTAAACCTGATATATCCACAAGGTTATTACCATTTAAGAATATATCACCTGCTGTGGTTAATGAAAATAATCCATTAATATTATTTAAATTATTTAAACTAACATCTAATCTATCTCTTATTTCACTTACACCACCTAAGAAATTTATATGACTTAAATTATTATTTTTTAAGTTTACATTATAAATGGATAGCACATTCCAATTAGAAGTAGGTATTAAGCTATTATCTATAGCATTATTACTTAAATCAATCGTTATATCATTTGTTTCCATATCAGTAATATAACCATAATCTAACATTACTTTATTATCATAAAAATAAGTCATCCAAGGGTTAGTTGATGAACATACTTCACCTGCTTTTAGTATTACTTCACCTTCAAGTAAATCCTCTGGTCTTACTTCTGTTGCTAATATTGCTTCACATAATGGTGTTGATATATTTGGTTTATTTGTATATTGACTTGGATTATTAATATATATAACCGCATTTGATATTTTACTTATTGGAGTTAAATCCTCTACATTATTATTACCATTAATTTTTAACTCTTGATTAACATTTGTTAACTCTTCTATTCCTGTTATATTCGATAGGTTATTATAACTAAAATCTACTTCATTTACACTTGTTATATCATTCATGAAATCTATATGTGTTATTTCATTCTCACTTAAATCAAAATTATAAATTTCAGGTAAATTAATATCAACTTGTGGTAAATCAGAACTTACTATACCCCTACTTGATAAATCAGCATCAATATTCTCGGTAATCCAATCCGATAGTTCTAAGTTATCAAGCATTACTTCTTGTTCAAAGAAATATTGTAACCATTCATTTGTTGAAGAACAAATCTCATTAACATCTACTTGCCTTGTAGTTGCTTTCACTTCTATAATGATATTATCATTTGCAACATTTATACAGAATGGAGTAGTAACATCTGGTTTTGTTATATATTGTGTTGGTTCATCTACATATAATTTACCCAATAATGTTGATAAATCACCTATTTTACTTATATCAACTAATGGCGAGTTTCCTGAAATATCAAAATCTCCTCCAATATAGTTAAGATTTTCTAATTCTTCTAATGTAACTATATTATTATTATTTAATGATAAATCTCCTTGTACATTTTCAAGACTACCAAGACCATTTATACTTGTTAATGCATTATTACTTAAATTTAATTCTTCATTTATATTTGTTAAACCTACTAAGAAAAATACCGAAGTAATATTGTTATTGCTTATATCAAAATTTAATAAGTTCCCTATGCTTAGAGTACCATCTGGTATATCTGTATCTGTAAATGCATTATTACTTAAATCAATTGGCGTGGTTTGATTATTTAATTCACTTAACTCATTAATATCAAGAGCTTGACCATTATCCTGAAGGAATTGTAACCATAGCGCACTTGCATCACAAATTTCTAAATAAGACACTACCCTTTCTGTTGTTCTTACTAATACATCTCCTGCACTAGCTGCCTGACAGAATGGTGAACTACTATCTGGTTTATTTATATATTGACTTGGTTTATCAATGTAAATATAGTTATTGTTTGTATCTGTTATATTTGAGATATTTCTTAAATCTTCTACATTTTCATTTTCATTTAAATAAACTGTTCCATTTACTGTTGTTAATGAGTCTAAACCTTCAAATGTTGTTAAATTATTATTACTTAAATCAAGATTATTTACGGTTGTAACATTTCTTAAACCATTTAATGTAGTTAATTGATTACCACTTACGTCTAAATTATTTCTAATAACAATAACATCCGACAAAAACTCTATGTCCGTTAATGTATTATTAGCCAGTGATATATTGTAGAATGTATTTACACCAAGCGTAATTAATGGTAAATCTTCATTTCCTAATCCATTTCCACTTAAATCTATATTCAAATCTTGAGTTACTAAATCATTTAAATCAATATTCCATAATACCTGATTATAATCATGAAATAACTGGAACCATTCGTTTTCTACATTACACACTCTTGCAAGAGCTAACCTTTCACCAGAAGCTTGTAATCTAACAGCACCAGTCTTAACAGCATTACAGAACGGTGTACCACTTAATGGCTTGTTTGTGTATTGTTCATAATCATCAAGATATACCCAATGATGATGGTTTTGGTTAAATGTTGCACAATTTAAATTAGCACAATGATTATGATTGAAATATGTTACAGAAGCTAAATTAGACAAACCTGTTATATCTGTTAATGTTGGGTTTTGATCTAAAAATAAATCAGCATAAGTCATTTCTGTTAAATTTATTAAACCATTTACATTTTTTAAGTTATTTCTTCTTAAATTAATTGAATAAATATCAGCACCAGGTCTTCCCGTCCAAGTTCCTGCTGATTCCGATATTGGTTCATGTTGACCACCAAATCTACCAAGATTTATTAATCCATCTACATTTTCTAATAAATTATCATATAAGAATACATCACCATTATTAATATTAGTTACACTTACTAATGGATCTATATTTACTAATTGATTACTATGTAAAGAAATTTTATCTCTTATAGTAGACACACCCGATAAGAAATCTATGTTGTTTAAATTATTATTATTTAAAATAATAGAGTATATTGAATCAACACCTAAATTCCCTTCTGGTAGATTTTCATTTGCTAATCCTAAATTATTTAAATCTGCAATTGAATCATTTGTTTTCCATTGTTGAAGCGAATAATAAGAGTCAAAATCAGAATTTAAATTAAAAGCTTTAAGAAAATCTAACCAAGCGAATTCTGATGGAGCATCCGAACAAATTGCGTTGGCTTGTTGTCTATCTCCATTATTATATAATTTAACTACACCATTATTTATTCTTTCACATACTATATTTTCATCATATACTAATTTTGTATATTGTGACGGTTCATCTATTTCTATTGCATTTGCACTTGTAAATTGATTAAACAAAGATATATCTACAAGATTTGCGTTATTTCTTAAATCTAATGTTCCTGTAATTGTTGTTAAATTAGTTAAACCTTCTAAACTTACTCTTCCTGTATTTCTTAAATCTAAATCAACAATAGTTGTTAATTGACTAAGAGAATTAATATCAACAATATTTGGATTATTTGCAAGCAATATTCTTTGAGCATTCGTTATATTACTTAAACCACTTATATCTGTTAATGCATTATCATTTAAATTCAAGGTTTCTCTAATTGTTGTTACATCTGATAAGAAATTAACATTTTGAATAAAGTTATCACTTAAGTTTAATGTATATAAACTTGTTACACCAATTAAATTAGGTGGTAAATCAGAATTTTCAAGTGATAAGCCTGTTACTTTTGCAATACCAGCTTTTGTTTGCCATTCTGAAATATCATTATACGTTAGTAATTGTCCATTATCTCTAAAGAATAATAACCATAAGTAATCATCAGAGAAGTTGTTACATAAATCTCTGATATCTATTAAATTACCTGTGTAATAAGGTAATATAATATCATTTTTAATACCATCACAGAATGGAGTTAAGTAATCAAGCTTTGGTGCATAATTATTAGGATCATCAAATCTTATTTCATTTGCACTTACAAGATTTTCTAAATCATTTATATTACTTATTGCTGTATTATTTAAATATAATTTATCAACATTTCTTAACCCTGTTAAACCTGATATATCTTCTAAGTTTATATTATTATTAAAATAAACATTAGTTAAACCAGCAAAATTAGTTAAATTAGGAACTCTTGTTAATTCATTGTATGATAAATCAATATTTACAAGACCTGTTTGTATATTATCAAGTGGGGATATTTCTGATATACTATTGTTTTGTAAATATAAATTAACGTAATTGGTTATATTACTTAAACCTGTAATTCTGTTAATTTGATTATCTGAGAAATTTAATGTCCTTCTTACATTTGTAACATTTGACATAAAATCTACATTACTGATATTATTATTATTCATTAACAAATCATATACACTTGTTGTTGCCATTGGACTTTCTGGTAGTTGATTATCGTTAAATCCTTTTGAGGATAAATCACCTATTCCGTTATTCGTTTCCCAATCTGATATCTCTGTATAAGATGGTAATTGATTATATGTATGGAATAAATTTAACCATAAATCTTGATCATCTGCATTATTACATAAATAACCCATTGCTATTTTATTATTTGAATCACCAATAAACACTTTTATATCTTGTGTTGCTACTGCTTGACAAAATGGTGAGGTTGCTTCCATTATAGTTAAGTATTGTTCTGGAGAATCAAATTCAACTCTTTGAGCATACGTAAGATTGCTTAATCCACTTATATCTGTTAATGAAGGGTTTGTATGCATTGATATCTCATTGCCTACATAGTTTAAATTTAAGAATCCATCAAGACTTATTAATCTATTATTACTTAAATCAAAATTATTTTCTATTCTTGTAATTTTAGTAATACTTGAAATATCATTTATTAAATTATTTTGAGCATAAAAACTTTCTCTTACTTCTGTTAAGTTTCTTAAAATATCTAATTGAGTAAAGTTATTGTCTGAAATATCAAACATATATAACTTAGAAGCATCAATTGGGAATGAAGGGAAGTCATTTTCACTTAATGAATTTCCAGATAAATCAACTTTTGACGTATTATTTGTTAATTCCCAATCAAATATAGTATCAGCATCTCTCATTTGTTCATAAGAGTGGAATATATCCATCCATAATGCATGGTTCGGTACGTTATTACAAAGATTAGTAATCGACACAAAATCATTATTATATTCAGGAATAATATCACTAGCTGTAATACCTATACAAAATGAAGTATTATAATCTGGTAGTATTGTGTACTGTGTTGGTTCATCAATAGCAAAGTTTCTTCTTGTTGGATTCACATAAGCTAAATTAGCTAAACCAGTTAAATTATTTAACTTAGGGTTGTTATTTAATAAGAAATCTCTATCAATTCTATTTACTGTACCTAAATCAACCGTATTTAATAATAAATTATTTGATAAATCTAAATCAAAATCTATATTAGACACACCTGTTGAAACATTGAATGTTTTTAAAGAATCATTATTGTTTGCTACAATACTTCCCTCTATATTGCCAATATTATCAATTATAACACTTTCTAATAATGGATTATCATACAATAATAAATCGCCATTTATTGTGTTTATTGTTCCTATATTTACGCTTTTTAATGAAGGCATATTATACATTCTTAATTCACCATAAGCTCTTTCTATATTATTTAGTGTTATATTTTCTAAACTATTGTTTTGGTAAATATCAAGAGAACTTTTTATATATCTCATATTATTTATTGTGAAATCTTTTAATAAATTATTATTTCTTACAATTATTCCGTAGTTATCTCCTTGATTTAAAATATTATCAATATAAATATTAGTTAAATCTGGATTACTTGTTATTTGTAAGAATCTACCTAAATTGTTAATTGTATTAATTGTTATGTCTTCTAATCCTTGATTATTCTCTATTATTAGAGATCTATTAATATTGCCACCACCTATAATTGCATTAGTAAAAGCATTATTATTTAACGTATAATCCAACTCTATACCTGCAATTGAGTCTTGAATAAAATTCGTCAAACCTGTATTATTTTCAATTGATAATGCACCTTGGAAATCAACTCCATTTATATTCATATTGCTTAATGAAGTATTATTTATTGATACATCACCACCAATTGTAGTTAATAACGGGTTCTCCAATGTTGTTAATAGTGGATTATTTTCTATTAATAAATTACCTGTTAATGTTGATAATTTTGGTAATGAAATGGTTTCAAGAGAAGCATTATTGTTTATCTCTAAATTATTTACACTATTCAATTCTTGTGGAGCAAATTCAACCATTGGGTTATTTGATACTGTTAAATCATTTATTGAAACAAGAGTATCTAAACCTGTAAAATCTATTAAATCATTACCTTCAAGATTCAAATTATTTCTTATTGTTGCTACACCATTTAAAAAGCTTACATTCTCAAGATTATTATATGAGATATCTAAATCATATATTGAAGATAACTCAAAAGTCTGTTGTGGCAATCTATTATTTATTAAATTTCTAGCCGATATATTTGCAGTTGTATTTGTATTTAACCACTTATCAAATGTTGCAAAATTAGTTAACTGATTTTCCTTATTAAAGAAGTCTAACCAAGCTATGTGGGCTGGAACATTACTACAAATGTCTACATAATATACATCAGAACCATTATATGTAACATTTATTAGTTTATTGTAATAAGCTTGACAAAATTGAGAATTAAAATCTGGTTTTATTTCAAGTTCTAATGGATTTTTCATTATTACTGTATTAGGGGTTAAATTTGCTAATGGACTAATATCATTTAATGGAGTATTTGATATATCTAAATAAATCAATGAATTGAAATTTTCAATTGGTACAAGTGTAGGAATTGCAGTATTATTTATTCTTAACTCTAATGTACCTGAAACATTTCTTAATATTGATATATCATCAAGGTTTGGATTATATGATAAATTAAGATAATTAATCTCATTTATTTCTTCCATTCTATCTAATGATTCAATATCATTATTACTTAATTTAAGATTTTTAATCTTTTGTAATCTTCCTAATCCAGCAATATTATTTATTCTATTATTATTAAAATTCAATTCTTCTCTTACAACTTCAACTAAATTTAAAAAACTAATATTTGAAAGTAAGTTGTTAGAGAAATTTAATGAATATATTTGAGTAGTCGGCATACGAGCACTTGGTATATCACCAACTGTCAAACTCTTAGAAGCCATTGTTGCTGTTACATCATTTCTTTCCCAATCACTTAAATCAGTAAATCCTATTAGTTGCCCCTGCGATTGTAAATAGTTTAACCATTTAGCATCATTAGGCACACCATTACATATTTCTGTAATATATATTCTTCTACTTGTTGATTTAACAATTGGAACAACTAAACCACGCGACATTTCAAAACAAAATGGTGAAGTAAAATCTATTAATTCATATTGCGTTGGTTCATTTAAATAAATTTCTAATCCTTTTTCTATATTTTCTATGCCTGATAAATCTATAATATTTGGATTACCACTTAAATCTAATCTTCCTACTCTTCTTAAGTTTGATAATTGAGTAGTATCTGTAATTCCTGTATTTGATAAATTTATTATTCCTGTTACTTCTTCTAAGTCCTCTAAACCATTTAGGTTTGCAAGTGGATTTCCATTTAATAATAAATCCCCCCTTACTTCTTCTAATCCTAATAAAAATCCTACTTCTGTTAAGTTATTGTTCGAGGCATTTAATGTAAATAAAGAACTCAAATTTATTGTACTACTTGGTAAATCAGCATTGGATATATTTTTATTATTTATATTTGCTACTTCATCAATTGATAACCATTGATCTAAATTACTAAGTTTTAATAATTCTCCCTTTTTATGAAAAAAACTTAACCATAATCCTTTATCTGAAACGTTTTCACATATTTCTTCTACATAAACTTTTTTATTATTTATTATATCTTCTACATTTACTGTATTAGCAAGAATTCCTTGACAGAAGGGCGCTGTAAAGTCTGGACGTATTGTATATTGATTAACTGAATCTAATTCTATTTTACCTATATTTACATTAGATATTCCTGTAATATCAGATAAATCATTGTTATTATTTAATTTCAAAACACCACTAACTGAATTTAATGTTAATAAAGCATTAATATCATTTATATTATTATTATTTAAATATAAATCGTTTATATTTGTAATATTTAATCCTTCAACATTAATTAATAAATTATTACTTAAATTTAAATTATTAAAGTTATTATTATTTAATGCATTTACTTCGGTAATATTGTTATTTGATAATATTAAATTTTCAACAAAGCCATTCAGTGTTGATAAACCATTGATTTCTGAAATCTTATTATTGTTAAAATTTAAACTTCCTCTAACAGTATTAACTTCTTGCATAAAGTTTAAATTATCAAGTTCTTGATTTGTTATTTCTAATGTATAAATACTTGATAGTGGTAAATTACTATCTGGTAAATTATTATTCAATAAACCTTTAGGATCATTAATCGCGCCTACTTCATTTTTTAATAACCATTGCGACAAACTATTTAGATTATTTAATGTGTTATGTTCTGATTGAAAAAAACTTAACCATTCATCTTCTGAACTCACATTCGAACATACATCTTTCATTCCTAACTTTCTGTTTATGTCAAAAACATTTACAGATAAAGATTTTATAGCTTGACAAAAGTTTGTGGTTGTTTCTGGCTTGAATGTATATTGTGAAGGTTCATCTATTACTAATTGTTCTGCATATGTTAAAAATTCTAAATCTAATAATGAATTTACATTATCATTACCATTTAATTTTAAAATTTTTGCAGATTTTAAATTAGATACCGCACCTATATTAGATAAATTATTATTACTTAAATCAAGCTCACCTCTTACTCTTGTTATATTATTTAAAAAGAAAGCATTCGCTAAATTATTATCAGAAAAGTCTAATGAGTCTAATGAATTAATTCTCATTAAACTATTAGGAATATCTGCATTTGTTAAATTAAGAGTTGAAACATCTGCTTTATTTGGATTGCTTTCCCAATCTGACAAATTATTGAAGTTTGTTAATTGACCATTTACTTTAAAAAAGTTTAACCACGCTGTATTTGGATCAGTGTCTGCTGTAAAACAAACTCTTGATAGTGGTAAAGGCGTTGTTTCTTCTTCAATATATATTGTTACTTGTCCATTTTCTATTGCTTGACATATAGGAGTACTATAAGATAATTTTTCAAATTCATTTGGATTATCTATTCTAATAGCTGAAGCATTTGTAATTCCTGAAATATCTTTTAATGAATTATAATCATTTCCTTGAAGTCTTAATTCACCTGTTACTACTTTTATTAAATTAAGACCATTTAAACTTGTAATATTATTATTACTTAAATCTAAATCACCTCTAACAAATTCTGTAAATGCTAAAAAATCCACATTTGTTAAATTGTTATTAGCAAAAATTAAAGTATAAATACTATCAATACCCATAGTTCCTGTTGGTAAGTCTTGATTTGATAAATTTTGACTTGATACATTTGCTTCTTGATCTTGATTTTTCCAATCGCTTAAAAATGAAAATGTAGTTAATTGATTAAAACTTTGATAAAACTCTAACCATTTTGCATCATTTGGAACTCCATCACAAATTCCACTTATATATGCTTTTGAATTAGAATTTCCTATATATGCGACTATTGTATTTTTTATTAAACCAAAACATAAAGGATCATAATAACTCATTTTTGGCATTATTTTAGCTTCTGGATTTTGACTTTTTCTTCTATTATAAGCCCAATTAGATGCATACAAATTTGGATTAGACATTCTTATAATCACTGGATCTTCAACTGTATTTCCCTCTATATTTCTTATTCCACCTATATATTCTAGTAAGGGATTGTCATAAATTATTAACTCTTTTACTTTGCTTAGACTTGATAGTTGTTCTATATTTCTTGATAAAGAATTACTTGCTATATTTAATGTACCTTCAACTTCTGTTAGTCCTGATAATGGTAATAATGAGTTTATTACATTATTATCTAATAACAAATCACCATTAACTTTATTTAATCCATTTAGAAAATTTACATTATCAAACGAATTACCTGAAAAATCCAATGTGTATAATTCTGATAATCCCATGTTATAAGCGGGAACTTTATTGTTATTTAATAATTGATTATCTAATATTGCAGATTCTTCTGAATCACCCCAATCATTTAAATTTTCTAAACTTAATAATTGCTTGTTATTTTTAAAGAAAAACAACCAAGCATCTTGAGCCGACTTCACACCACTACATATTTCATTTGAAGATACGGGTATAGTTGAATTTTTTCTTGATATCTTAGTTATTCCTGTCTCTACATTACCACAAAATACAGAGTTTATGTTTGGTTTGTTTGTATATTGAGCAGGATTATCTATTATCACTTCACTTATTTTTTGAATATTTTCAAGATTTGATATATCTACTAAATTCTGATTATTACTTATATCTAGATTTTCCATTTCAACAATGTTTATTCCAGATAAAGTTGTTAATTCATTATCAGATAAATTTATATTTTTTGCTGTTATTATATTACTTAAACCATTTAAATCATTAATCTTATTATTTCTTAATATTAAATCACCTCTTAATTCATTTATTACACTCATGAAATTAATATTATTTAATTGATTATTACTTAAATCAAATGTATAAATTGTTGTTAAAGGAATATTTACATTCGGTAAATCTGAATTAAAATAATTTTTATTAATTCTTACTATTTCTTCAGAACTTTGCCAAGCTGATAAATTATCATATGATTTAAATTGATTATTTACTTTGAAAAACAATAACCACTGTTCATCATCAGGTATATTAATACATAAATCTAATGGACTTAATTTATCTCCACCAACATTAGTAGCCACAATATTTTCGGACGCTAAACCTTGACAGAAGTTACTTGTATAATCTGGCTTTAAATTATACTGATTTGGGTTATCAAATATTACTCTTTCTGCTTGACTTAAATTTAATAGACCTCTTATATCTTTTAAATTATTATTTTTTGATATATCCAATAATACTACTGATTCTAATTGTGATAATCCAGCAATATTTCTTAAATCATTTGATTGTAAATACAAGTTTGTTCTTATTTCTCTTACCGAACCCAAAAAGTCTATTACTCTCATATTATTTTGTGAAATATCTAAACCAAATACACTATATACACCTATCGTTGTTGGCAAATTAATAAACTCACTATAATCAATATTTTGATTACTTAAATCCGCAAAATCATCAAATACAATCCAATCAAATATATTGTTAAAATCAGTTAACTGACCTTTACTTTGAAAATAATTTAACCACTCTGAAAATTGTGGTACATTATCACAAATATCACTTACTTCTGCACTTAATCCTGTTGATTGAACAACAAAATCAGCTACGCCATTTATAAATGAATTACATAATGGTGTTGAAAAATCTAATTTTTGATATTGATTTGCTTCATCTATATATATTTCATTTACGTTAAATAAATTCTCTATTGGAGTTAATTCTGTTAACGGGTTATTATTGATAAATAATCTATCAATGTTTGTTACATTTTCTAAACCATCTAACCTTCTTAAACTATTATTTGCTAAGTTTATATCACCTTCAACTACTGTTAATCCTGAAAGTTTTGTTACATCTCTTATAAAGTTACCATTAAATACTAAGCTATCTCTTACTTCGGTAACATTTTCCATAAAGTTTAATGTAGTCAATTCATTATTGCTAAAATCTAAACGGTAAAGACTATTAACACCTAAATCACCAGCAGGTAAATCAAAATTGTTAAAACCTGCATT
>Ga0208300_100151_pt1 | contig 72021 bp, 61 predicted proteins | sample 23_taG_FD_184096 | JGI IMG/M metagenome (GOLD analysis project Ga0208300, IMG submission 184096) | Marine viral communities from Cariaco Basin, Caribbean Sea - 23_WHOI_OMZ (SPAdes) (version 2) | ecosystem: Environmental > Aquatic > Marine > Oceanic | place: Caribbean Sea: Cariaco Basin...
ATTGCATAGCACGATTGGATATGTGTCACCCTTTGAGTTTGAAAAGCGGTATTATGATAATTTAACCCTGTCAGGCATCGCTGCCTGACTCAAGTAAATCACTCTCCGATAAAGTCGGGGCGGTTCACCTTTATGGATTTCTCTAGCTTCAGAAGCGCTCGATTCAATTCTGGTTTAGACTTCTCAAAAACTAACCTAAAAGATACACCTAACTTTCTTGATGTGCATATCAGTCCAGAAAATACAGATCGCGAAACATTTAGAATTGTAAAAAACTCATTTGATGATACGGGTAATAAAATTGAAGCGAACAGATTTTTTGTTAAGGAAATGAATGCCTATCAAAGAGAGTTGATAAACACAAGAGATAAAGAAGCTGGATATATTAAAAATTTGAAAAATAGCGGCAAAAATAATCAGGTAAGGCTATATAAAAGTAGCAAAGGCTATAAAAGCTCTAAAAGAGCTAGGTGGGTATTTAATATTAATAGTTTTATCTCTGAATTCGGTGGTAATTACATGAGACCGATTTCACTTCTAATTGTTTCAGCGATTGTATATACGACTATAACTTTATGGCATGAATGGTATTTTAAGAGCCACGAATATTTTATGTCATGGAAATGGTTTGATATCATCTCAAAACCTTTCAACGAGTTTGCAATCAACATACTTCCATTTAGAATATTTATCAAAGACAGAAGTGGAATAGAGTTTATAAGCCTGATCTTTTATGTCCTTTTTGCAATACTAATTTGGCAAATTATCGTAGCTGTCAAACGCCATACTCAACGTTAAGAAACACCATGAACCATCTTACCGTCGGACAACGCGCGCTTTTAAGCAACCTTGCTATTGACGATACCGCACCAATCACGCTCAAGTTCATCCGCTACAGCCCGATAGAGATGGACGTGTTCTAAAAGCCACTTACCCAACCACTAACCAAACACACCTATTTATAGCACAAACCTTGTAAAAGTCGTCTTGTAGTATCTGTGGTGATATAGCATGCTAAATGTCCTATATAGGGAGTTATCGCAGGCAGCATGTTAGCCGCTTAACCTCTATGTATTAATAGCCGCCATTTAACATCAGCCACTTAATACGATCCAATGACATCATTTATGAACCAAAACAAAAAAGTATTTTATTATCGCCCAAAGACCAATCAATCTACTAGTCCGACAGTACGTTGGACGTTTGTGACACTCGGTTGGATATTTTTTGTATTGGGGATCATAGGGGTGCTGTTGCCCGTGATGCCGACCGCGCCGTTTATACTGCTGGCAGCAGGGTGCTGGGCGCGTAGCTCTAAGCGCTTTCATTTTTGGCTGATCAATCATAAATACTTTGGTAAATTTATTCGTGATTGGGAGGATCGCCACGCCGTACCGCTGTATGCTAAGTGGCTGGCAACGATCATGATGACCCTATCAACCGCCATGTTATTTTATCAGCTGCCTGCTGACATGATATGGGTGGCATGGCTGGTAGCGACCGTCTGTAGTGGGGTAGCAGTGTATTTGTTCCGTTTACCAAATGCCTAAAATGGTTGCAATTAGGACCAAAAATAGCGAAAAATCGGCTTCAGTTACATGAAATATGAGATAAGGCTTGCGATAAGCGGCTGTTCCCCTTATAATACGCTCAAGCTTAAGAGCAGTTCTGCACCAAATCATTACCTCGTAGTATTAGTTATAATCCTTCGTTTTAATATTTATCGTTCAGTAGCTATTTGCAAGCGTTACCGGTCACTAGGCCATTAAATAAATTTAAAAGTAGGATTATCAATATGTCAGATACTCAAAAAGGTACAGTTAAGTGGTTCAACGAAGCTAAAGGCTTTGGTTTTATCGCTCCAGAAACTGGCGCAGACGTTTTTGCTCATTACAGCGAAATCACTGGTTCAGGTTTCAAAACTTTGGCTGAAGGCCAAGAAGTTGAGTTCACTGTAACTCAAGGCCAAAAAGGCCCACAAGCACATAACATCGTTGCTATCTAATTTGTCTTTTATAGATGAATAATTAGATATACAGATGTATAAAAAACGGACCTTCGGGTTCGTTTTTTTTCGTCTGCGATTTAGGGGTAGCAGCCCATAGAACTAACAATGCCTACGATCATCGCGATGGTTGTAGGCATTGTTAATGTTGAATCATAACAAATAGATCAGTGGTAATAATCTGCTAAATCAAGCTAACCGCAATATTGATCAAGCCCCCACCAAGAATAAGCCAAGTAAACATCATGGCACCCAAAATCAGTGGCTTAATGCCAGCTTGTTTGATGGCGCTTAAGTGGGTGGTCAGACCGAGCGCAAACATGGCCATCGTGAGCAGCACATCATCGAGCATGACCATGCTACGCACCAGTCCTGCATTCATCGGTACCCAAGTGTGTACTAGCACGACCGCAATAAAGATAAAGGCGAACCACGGGACTTTGACCTGTTGTATGCGCTTTATGAGTGAAGGCCGATTACCATCGTCAGTATTGTCGCTAGTGTCTGTGGTTAAGGCAAAAGACAGCACAAGCAAAAAAGGCGCCAGCATCATGACCCGTATCATCTTGGTGACAACCGCCGTGTCACCAACCTCGGTACTGATAGCGTTACCAGCCACCACCACTTGTGCTACTTCATGTATGGTCGAGCCAGTATAAATGCCGTATTGCTCGGCATTGAGCCAAGGTTGCATCCAGCCCAGATGGTATAAGAAGGGGTAGAGGAGCATAGCGATAGTACCAAAGACCACCACGGTTGCCACAGCGATAGTCACCTTATGCGCTTCTGCTTTGACGACTGGCTCTGCGGCTATCACCGCGGCAGCACCGCAAATACTGGCACCTGAGCCAATCAGTAAGGTTGTCTGTTTATCGACCTTTAGCCATCTTGTGCCCAGCCAATAAGTGAGTAAAAAGGTCGACGTCAATACTAGAGCATCCGTCATAATTGCAGGCATACCTACGCTTGAGACTTGTGTCAGTGTCAGCTTAAAACCATAAAACATGATGGCGAGACGCAATATCTGACCTTTTGCGAAGCCAACGCCCACATTTAAGCGATCAGCAAAACTAGGGTAGATGGTATTGCCCAATACCATACCCAGCAAAATTGCCAGCGTTAAAGAGGACAAGCCGACAACACGTCCGTCTGTCCAAACCTCTAGGCTCACATCCAGCCACAAACAAAACAAACTGCCGACAAGTACCACCATTAACCCAGCTAAATGGCGGTTACTTGGGCAATAATGGGTCACTGTTTGGGCTAAGGCGTGCATGACGGTCTGTCCTATTGTCTAAAATCTAAATAAGCATAAGCTTATGAATAGACAGTATAAGTCACCACGAACTATAATAAAAACAGATTAATAAGATAGAAACTATCGAATTTTTAGGTAAGCTCTGATAAAAACAACTGAAGGTCGGATAAAACATGAAGAAAGCGGTGCAAACCTTACCGAAAATTACGCTAAAGCAGTTATCTGTCTTTGTCAGTGTTTACCAGACAGGTAGTACCAGCCGCGCCAGTGAAGCGCTACACTTATCACAATCAGCGGTCAGTAGCGCCTTGACTGAGCTAGAGTCAAGGCTGCAAATGCCGTTGTTTGAGCGGGTCGGGCGCCGGCTCAATCAGCATCCCAATGCCCATCCTATTTATGTGCAGGCGCAAGCGATCTTAGGGCAAGCGCTGACGCTGGAGCACTATCATAAGTACCAAGCAGGGCAGATTCATATTGGCGCCAGCACCACTATTGGGAACTATGTGTTGCCGCCGCTGCTGGCTAAGCTATATAAAGCGCTACCAGATGCGAATGTCGATATGTATATTGCCAATACCCAAGAAGTGGTTAGTGAGGTTGAGCAATTAAATATTGATATCGCTTTAGTGGAAGGGATGCCGCGCCCGACAGACATGAAAGCCATTGAGCAACGAGCGTGGCGGACAGATACCTTGATGGTCTTTGCCAAACGCGATAGTCAGTGGTTGTCAGGATTGGCCGCGTATCATGCCGATGAGCACTGTTATGAGCTTAATATTGAACAGTTGGCACGGCTGCCACTATTGGTACGTGAAGCAGGATCGGGTACGCGGCAAATTATCGATGAGCAGTTGCTCAAGCATCTACCCCATGCGGAGGTCGTCAGGGCTATTCAACAGTCGGAGGCCATCAAGCACATGGTCAGTGCCGACATTGGTCTTGGCTGTCTGTCGCAGCATGTGATTGAGACAGAACTCGCGGCAGGAAAACTGATACAAGTAAAAGTGGCGGGTATCGATCTGTCACGGACATGGTGGCTGGTGTGGCACAAAGCCCGCCATCAAAGCCCCATTTGGCAGACGTTTATTGATATTTTGATAGCAGAGTGATGGTCAAAATCGCCTGTTAAAAAGCGTCCCATAGTCGGTGTCTATACGACGCTTTACACAGGTAAGCTTTGAGGACGCTTTACACAAGTAAGCTTTGAGAACGCTTCATAAAGGTAAGTTGTGATACAAGCAACTAGCTGAAGCGTTATGTCTTAAGAGATTTACATGTCAAGAGCTTTATATTTTAAGCTATTTTATACTTTAAGCTAATTGGAAACTGGTTTGTCCAATCTAACCACTAAGCTGTCACAAGGCACGTTTGGCAAGATATTATCCGCTGTGGCACCGCTCAGCCAGGCAACAATGCCATGGCGTTCATGACGACCAATCACCAATAAATCAACGTCGTGTTTGTGGCAGTAATTGACGATCCCCTCGCTATTCGAGATGGCGGTGGTCACTTCAGAATTGACGGCGTGTAACTGGTTGCGCTCCAAAAACTGCGCCAGTTTAGCCCGTGCTTCTTGGCAGCGCTCGTCATCAATTTCATCGTATAGGCTAGAAGCGGGAACCAATTCATAGCCAAAGCCAACCATGGTATCTTTGACAATATGCAGTACCGATAGCTTGGAACCGGGACGGTTTTCAACGATACGCTTGGCCTTTTGAGCGACGATATCGGCATCGGACATTAAATCGGTGACCAATAAAATATGCTGGTAACTCATGAGCGGCTCCTTGTAACAGATGATTCTAACTATAGCACTACTGATAGCCGCTGTTAAGTAACATCATTAAACTGGGACAAATGAATATATGTAGGTTGCAGGTGGCGTCTTTTTGACAGTAGGCCTTTCTTGCTTATCTTTTAGAGCGTGCCTTGACTTATCAAACGCTTAGCCCCATCTAATACCGTTAGGCAAATTCCTATTGTTCGATGGAGCACTGCCACGAAATATGTAGCCATTAAATAAGAATATTACCCAAAAAGTTACTTAAAGATCTTTGTACATTGATGGATATCGATGACGGATCAAGTGGCTTATTTTGTACTCACTATTTTTACGTTTTTATTCATTATTGGTTTTTAACCAAGTACACCATACGATGTGCCACTTTTTATCAGCGTCACGTGAGTATTGGTTGGGTTAAAAACGCTTTATAAGGAACACTATGACTGACACGCTATTTACTGCTGACTTGACCCTGCATCCTGCTTTTGAGCTGATTGAGCATCGCCATATTGAGGCGCTTTCGATGGATGTGTTGATCAGTCAGCATGTTAAAACCGGAGCGATGCATTATCATTTGGCACACCCAAGTGATGAAAATGCTTTTTTGGTGGGCTTTCGTACCCAGCCTATGGACTCAAAGGGCGAAGCACATATTTTAGAGCATGTGGCTTTGTGTGGGTCGGAGAAGTTCCCTGTCCGTGATCCGTTCTTTTCGATGATTAAGCGCTCGCTCAATACCTTTATGAATGCGATGACTGCTGCTGATTGGACCGCGTATCCGTATGCCACGCAAAACAAAAACGACTACTTTAACCTGCTGGCCGTGTATCTGGATGCGTCATTTTTCCCCAATATTCATCCGCTCGATTTTGCCCAAGAAGGCATCCGTGTTGAATTAGACAGCGAGGACAAACCGCACTTTAAAGGGATTGTGTTTAACGAGATGAAAGGCGCGATGAGCGGTGAGATTGATCAGCTATATCACGCGGTTGCCCATCATGTGTTTCCAACGACCACCTATCATTATAATTCGGGCGGTGATCCTGCGGATATTCCTGACTTGACGCACTCTGAATTAGTAGCGTTTCATCAAAGCCATTATCATCCCTCAAACAGCGTGATTATGAGCTTTGGTAATATCCCTGTCGCTGAGACGCAGGCGAAGATTCATGAAGATGCTTTAATCCAGTTTGAAGCAGGCAAAAAACACGTGTCGCGTCCAGAGCAGCGTCTGTCTGCACCGATTAGTGCAACCGACACTTATACCGCTGACGAAGCCGGTCCCGATCAAACGCACCATGTCGTTGCTTGGCTGCTGCCGTCTATTACCGATCCCAAGCAGCGTTTGGCGCTACGTTTATTAGAAGGGGTATTGGTTGAACATGCTGGTTCACCGTTGCGTGCTTATCTTGACAGCCATCCGCTGGGTAAAGCGCCAAGTCCGCTGCTAGGACTCGATGACAGTCATTATGAAATGGTTTTTTATACCGGACTACGTGGTTCAAACCCTGAGCACGCCGAAGCGGTCGAGCAGGGCATTATAGACTTGCTTGCTGACGTTGCTAGCGCACCAATTGATGATGAAACGATTGAAACCATCTTGCATCAGATAGAGATTGATCAACGCCATATCGGCGGCGATAGTGTTCCTTATGGTCTAAATTTAATGCTAGAGGGCTTTAGTACGGCTATTCATGATGGCAATCCTATCGACGTCTGGGAAGTTGATGAGCATCTACAATGGTTGCGTGAGCAGGTCGTCGATCCGCAATGGCTGCCCAATTTAATCAAAACGCATTTGCTTGAAAACAACCACCGCGTCCGTGTCACATTGACACCAGACAGTGAAAAATCAGCGCGATTGGCCGCAGCAGAGCAAACTCGCCTTGATACCATCGCGATGGATTTGACCGCTGATGATAAAGATATTTTGCATAAGCAAGCATTGGATTTGGCTGCCCGTCAAGCCGCGCCTGATGATTTAAGCTTGTTACCAAAAGTGGGTTTAGAAGATGTACCAACGGACATTAGCTTTAAACAAGGCTCGCAAAAAACGGTGCGCTTAAGTGGTCAAGACAGCACCTTGTTTGAGTATGAAGCAGGCACCAATGGTATCTACTATTATCAAGTTATCGTCCCATTAACCGATGCAATTGGTGAGGTTAACAACGATCAGTTACCAGTGAATGACGTCATTAATCACCCATTACTGCCCATTTATTTAAGCTTGTTGTCAGAGCTTGGTACCGACTCACTCAGCGCGCATGAAATGCAAGCCAAGCAAGCGGCGCACTCGTCAGGCGTGACAGCGCGTATCAGCCAACGTACCAATGTCGATGACAGCCAGTCTATTAGCAGCTATTTTGTGGTGGCAACGCGGGCGCTGAACCGCAAACCTGAAGCGATTGATCTGCTAAAAGAAGTCATGGAGCACAGTGTCTTTACTGAGCATGACCGTATTAAAGAGATTTTGCAGCAGCGCCAAGCGGGCTGGCAATCTAACCTTGCGGGCTCAGGGCATTCTTATGCCATGCAAACGGCCAGTCGCGGCATGAGTCGTCAAGCACAGTTAGAGTATGTACGTAGCGGACTGCCGGCACTCAATGCGTTGAAAGATTTCTTAACCCATGCCAGTACTGACGATGCACAATGGGATAAGCTTGCGACAGGCTTGATGGATCTGCATCAGCGTCTCATTAGTCTGCCGAAACACGCTGTAATTATCTGTGAGGCTGAGCAAAGCGAGCGTTTGAGTAACTTAATTGTGGAGAGCTGGAAAGACAGTCGTGCCCCAGCGCTGGCAGAAAAGTTAACCAACACTGATAATGCCATTGACGCAAATATCCCAAGCGAATTTGCAGACTTGCACCTAAATGATGTTGAAGGTGAGGCAGTAGCGGTTGAAGATTTGGCATGGCTGGTGCCGACTAACGTTTATCATAACGCCAGCGCTTATACAGTGCCAGCGGCTGACCATCCTGATACCGCTGCCTTGATGGTATTAGCGCCTTATCTACGTAATGGCTATTTGCACAGTGCCATTCGTGAGCGCGGCGGTGCTTATGGTGGCGGCGCCGGTTATGATGCCAATGCTTGTGCCTTTAAATTCTTTAGCTACCGCGACCCACAGTGTGCTGAGACCTTTGCTCACTTTGATGCCAGTATTGAATGGTTGTTAAATGAGCCGCAAACGGACGAGCAGTTAGAAGAAGCTATCTTAGGTATTATCTCAGGTATGGATAAGCCTGGCTCTCCAGCGGGTGAGGCGATCAAAGCGTGCTTTGCCAACTTGCATCATCGCGGGGCAGACTGGCAGCGTAAAATGCGGGCAGCAATCTTGGCGGTGACCGTTGCTGATTTACAGCGTGTTGCCAAGCAATACTTACAAGGGCAAAAGCACGTGCGTGCGGTCTTAGCGCCATATGACAAAGAAGCTCAGGTAAAAGAGCTTGGCTTTAACGTGTGCAAAATTAAAAGCTAAAAATCCACGTTGATTTGTGTGGTATAAAAAACCGCCGCTTTCAAGATAAATAGTGAAAGCGGCGGTTTTTATTTTTCATCGTGATTTTTTATTGTTCACTTTTAAGCCATTACTTTGTTATCAGATAATTTGCGACGGCTTGAAAGGCAGGTATTGATATCGGATCATTTTTGCCATTGCTGGCATCAGGATGCGAGGCAAAACGGACGATGACCATGTCGGCCGCTGGGTCCACATAAATCCTTTGACCATGGACACCGCGAGCCGAATAGACGGGGGTGGGATTATCATATGACCACCACATGCTTTTATAACTGCCATTTTTGAGCTGTTTGTAGTCGGCTTTGGCAAAGGCAGCTTTATCACCGCCAGCTGCGATTTTGTCTACCACCGCGGCTGGGAACAAGCGTTTGCCATTAATGACGCCTTTATTTAGCATGAGGCTACCAATGCGTGCCATATCGTGCAAGCCTGCACTGATACCGCCGCCGGCAAACGGCGTACCTTTAGCATCAACGGTCATGTAGGCGCTTTGCTCTGCGCCGATTTTTTGCCAGATGCGCTCAGAGAGTAAGTCATCGACTGCTTTGCCAGTGGTGCGCGCAATGATCCAGCCAAGCGTATCGCTGTTGATGGTCTGATAACTAAAAGCGGCACCATGCTCGCCTTTTTTCTGAACCGTTTGTAGGTATTCAAAATAGCCATTAGGACCGGTATAGTCCTTAGGCTTTGGTAGCGGACTGGCGGATTCTGAGTACTGCCAAATATCAGCATTGGGATCGGCGTAGTCCTCGCTATAGTCCAGCGCTGTAGTCATATCCATGACTTGGCGCACGGTTGCATCACCAAAGCCGCTGTGCGCCAGCTCAGGAATGATAGAGGCAACCAACATTTTATCGTCAAGCTTGCCTTCGGTTACGAGGATTTCTGCCAGTAAGCCCGTCATGGATTTGGTCATCGACATCGCTGCATGCTTCCCAAGCTCATTGAGGCAACCGTTTTGGCGTTCATACACCACTTTGCCGTGATGCAGGATCATAATACCATCTGTATAGTTGGCATCTAATGACTGTCGCCACGTCATTGGGCGATTACTACCAGTGGGGATAAAGGTGATGGCATCGATGTTTTTATCCAGCTCATAGCTGAGCTTGGACGGCGCACCGATACCGCGACTGACTTCGGTAGTCGGCATCAGCTCACGGATATGACAGACTGTCCAGCGTAGCTTTGGAAAACTAAAAAAATCAGAGGATGGCTGCGCTATCAGCTTATCAGCTTATCAGCTGGTGGCGGAAAGCCTTGCATCCACCCAAGCGTTTTTGGGTCTGACTCTTTGGCAGTGAGACGTGAGTCATCTGCATGGCTTATGGTACTGATACTGGTTAGTGTCACGGCGATGGTCAGCGGTAACAGCGGTAAGGCGCGTTGCAACAAAGTCAGCATGATATCCTCACAAGTCAGATTGAGCCGTTAACGTCAGGCAATAAAAAACCATTCTAAGAGACGACACTAAGCATGTAGCATAGTTCTTATGAATGGCTTTTACCAACGACTTTTGTAAGGTATTTTGTACTTATAGTACGATGTTAATAGCGTTTGATGCTTTGATCTTTGCCGATGTAGTCTTGATGAATGGGGAACTTATCTAAACTGTCGAACTGCTGACGGTCTTCAAAATAGCTTTTTAAGGTGCGGCGCACGGCTTCAAAGGCAATATTATCCCAAGGAATGTCTTCTTCTGTAAATAAAGCACAGTCCAGACTTTCAGAGCCAATACCGTAAGCCCCGTCTTTTAGCTCGGTCAGGTAGATACTGTAGATTTGACCGATATCAGGAATGTCATACAGGCAGTAGAGGTGAGGGTTTATAACGACCGCTTCTGCTTCTTCATAGCTCTCACGCGCTGCGCCTTCTGCCATGGTTTCACCGTTCTCCATAAAACCAGCAGGCAGGGTCCATAAGCCGTACTGTGGCTCAATGGCACGCCGACACAGGAGCACACGGTTTTTATGAACGACGACTGAGCCACAAATCACTTTTGGATTTTCATAATGAATGTAGTGGCAATTTGGACATACCAATCGCGGTATATTATCTGTGGCTGGTATTTTGCGTTCTGCTTCATGACCGCATTGTAGACAATAGCGCATATCGACTGCCTTATGTAATGAGAAAAAGTGATGGGGTTATTTTAAGCGTTATAATGCTTCTTCTATTTATATAAGAAGAGTGAGACGTTAGCTTATCAGGCTTTTATCTGACAAATCACTGGCTTTAAGCTTAAGATAACACAAATCCTCATCGTACTGACACGGATGACAAAAACAGCACATTTTTACGATATTAGCGTCTGGTATTTTTGTCAGATAAGGGCGCGTACAACAGACAGAGCAACTCAGTCACAGAAAGTATATGCAGTCATCGCCGGTTTGCGCTAGGCTTGAGTAGGCGCAGAGGGTAATGTCTGCCGCTGCCAATGTTGTTATAAATGATGGCAACGATCAAGGCGAGTGCCCCTATCAACGTAGGGGTGGTGATAGATAGGCTATCGTAATGAGGTTAAACACGGATAAAAATACAGGGCAATTATAATGCTACTCCCACCGCAATCTATAAGTTTTGATGAATTATCAGTCGCTGTGCCCACGTTTATTCGTTATCCTACGCTCAGAAAGTTAGCTGAGCGAGTACAACACGAGACGTTAAATGCCGTGACCAGCCCAGCGTTATATGACGCCCACCACACATCGCATAGTGCGCGCATCTTAGACAGCTTATATCAAACACCGATTGCAGATGCATCGGTATTGGTAGCGATTACTCATGAACGCCACCCGAAGCTGCTTCTGACGCGCCGTGCTGCGCATATGAATAGCCATGCTGGTGAGGTGTCTTGTGCAGGGGGTAAGTATGAAATAAGTGATGGTAATAATGTCATCACAGCGCTGCGCGAAGCCTGCGAAGAGACGGCGCTCCCACCCAACAAAGTCCAATTGCTTGGTCAACTGCCCATACAAACCTCCAAAAGTGGCATGAGTGTACGCCCAATTGTGGCACTTATTGCGCCAGATTTGATATTGGTGCCCGAACTGGGAGAGATCTCACGCATATTTTGGGCAGATTTTGAGTCGTTACTCACTCAGCCTACGGTAGAGTATGCGGTAGAATACACGATGCAAGACCAGACTGCGACCCTGCTAACGCCCAGCTGGCAAGTAGATGGTGAGACAGTGTGGGGTCTGACAGGACGAGTCATTGCAAGCTTATTAGAAACTGGCTTTGATCGGCAGCTTGAATGGTATTACCGTATACAAAATACCCGTCTATAGAGAATATAAATTGATAGTCGATCATGCCAAGCCATGAACACGCCTGCCTAGTGTGGCGTTATGATAATGGCTGTGGATGCTATGGATAATGCCTAAGAACCCTCTATTTATTTATAACAATATTCGGACTGATGGTCCCTCCAAATAAAAACAGCGTTCAGAAAAGGCATTCTGCTGGTATAAGTTTTCCTCGTGTACTGTGCCGTTGCGGGCAGAAGCTTTAAAACATCATCCCACAGCCCTGTATTCTGTTACTTATACTCACAGCATTGTGCTTTTACTTATAATAATCATCGTTTTTCTTTAGCCACCAGTTCATATTGTCTTGGCGTTTGGCGCGAAACGCTTCTAATTTTTTATCAATACTTTGATTGTGCTGCCGGGCAGTATCAAGCGCAAACAAGATGGGCACGGAAGACAGTACGCCAAACCGTATCTTTGATTTTGGTAAATCCAAGCCATCACCAATGTCATCACCGACCAAAGTACGCGTCACGCTGGCATTGACCATCTCAACGAAGCGCCCTCGGCGATTGTCCTCACCCATGAGCTGGCGCGGTAAGTCGTGCAAGGCTTTTGCCAGTGGCTGCCCCATTTTAAAATCAAGCTGCTGAATGGATAGATACGTATATAGCCACTCCCAACACGCCGCTTCAACCTTCGGCAAGCGCTGTAGATCAACGCCCATCCAATAGCTAGCAAGATTCCACAAGTGCAGAATACCTTCGGCTTCTTCCTTGCTAATGCGTGCACCAAGCAGTCGTAGCCCGCGCATAATCAGCAGCGAAAACTGCAAGTGCGTGGCAATCATATCAGTCTGGTTAATTGGTACACCCCAATAGGCCGTGTTCCAGCTGCCATCAGGATTGTGGTGCTGATCGGCCTCTGTTAGGTCACCTTTGGCTGCATTGCCTTTCCCGTTGAGGAGGTTTTGACGCACTAAGGTGTGAATTTGCCGCACCTTGATAGACTGCCGCCAGCCTTCAGAGCCAATGGCCACTACTTGCTCGATAGGTTTGCGTCCATGGCGCGTGCTCATATTCGATTGAGGGTGCTCAGAGACAGCTAAGATATAAGCATAAGTACGCATCAGGCGCGGCAAGGCATCATGCATCAAAGCGCCAGTTTGAATCAATGGCAGCGAGAGGGCAGGAATACTGTACCCTGCCATCAGGGCGACGTTACGCAAGAGCCAAATTAGCATCAGCGGGTAGCGTCGATAGGCGACTGCACCGATCTGGGCAAGCTTAGGATCGAACCAATCAGGATGACTGCCAAACTGCTCGGTTAATGCGCAAAAAGAGGGGTTGTTTTTGAGGGTGTGATTGAAGCCGTTGTTAATAATAATTTGCTGTAAGGGTTTTGCAAAACGAACGCCCTCAGCCGCCAAAGCATCTGCCAGCGGGTCGCCAATATCGTAACCGGCGACCATCTCATTTAATAATGCTTGAGAGATGACAAAGTCTTTTGGCAATAAATAACGTTTGATCCGCTTTAGTACTTGCAGGTCGCTATGGTCGTCAATAGCGGTGGTACGACCATGACGCTGATAGGCATCTGTCGATTGATGGTGCTGATGATCAGTGTCGATACTTTTGGGCATGATGTTATTCTGATCCATGTTTATCAAGTAGCCATGTTGATCAAGTACTCTTATTTATCAAACAGCCTTTATCCTCTTGTATTATAAAACAAAGAGCTACTTAGCCATTGATACGCTGGCAAGTAGCTCATTGTACGCTTAGTGTGGACGAGTCAAATCGACTGACGTACCACTGATATTGTCTTTTAGGCTGAATTTAAGCATGAGGTAACCGGCTATACCAGAGACGATTGAACCCATGATAATACCTAAGCGCTCATCGAATAGTGTCGTGTCACCAGCAAATGCCAAGCCGCCAATGAATAAGCTCATGGTAAAGCCGACGCCGCATAATAAGGCTGCACCATATATCTGTTTATAATTCATACCTCTGGGCATGGTTGAGATACCAAGCTTAAATATCAACCAGCACATGATCATGACGCCCAGCTGCTTACCGATAAACAGACCCGCGGCAATCCCAAGTGGTACCGAATGGAATAGCTCGGCCACACCTGCACCTTCGAGCGATATACCCGAGTTGGCAAACGCGAATATTGGCAATATACCAAATGCCACGGTGTTGTGTAGGTCGTGTTCCAACTCTTCAAGTGGCGAGTGCTCAGGATCCGTACGGTCAAACATCGGAATAAATAGCGCTAAAACTACCCCTGCTAAGGTGGCGTGGATACCGGATTTGAGTACCGCAATCCACATGATAACCCCGATGAGCAGATAAGGCGTGATGCTGGTAACGTTGCGGCGATTGAGAAGATATAAAAACGGCAGACACAGTCCCGCTACTGCTAATGACTCTAGTGATAATTCACTGGTATAAAACAAGGCAATGATCAAAATCGCGCCAATATCATCAAAAATAGCAATGGATACTAAGAATACTTTTAAGGAGTTGGGTACGCGGTTACCTAGTAGGCTCAAGATACCAAGGGCAAAGGCAATGTCAGTCGCTGCTGGAATGGCCCAACCTTTCCAAAACTCAGGCTCATTATAATTAAAGAGCAGGTAGACCGCCGCTGGCATAATCATGCCACCTACTGCTGCCCCAGCTGGTAGTATGATCTGTTTGACGTTAGACAACTCACCGATCAACACTTCACGCTTAAGCTCAAGCCCCACTAAGAAAAAGAAAACAGCCATCAGACCATCATTGATCCAGTGATGAGCGTCTTTGGCAATGGCGAAGTTACCGATTTGAATGGCAACAGGTGCGTGGATAAAGCCTTCGTACCACACACTAAGAGGGGAGTTGGCAATGATCATTGCAGCAATGGCGGCCAGTGCTAAGACAATACCGCCTGCTGCCTCAAACTCAAAAAATGCCTTAATCCTTCGTATTGCCATATCATCCTCATTTACTCATACAATTTATTAAATTAACTCAAATATCTACGCTGCTGCTTATACTGATGTCGCAGATAGACAGGAACAGTTTCTCACACTCTTATTAATATAGACAACAAAATACATCAACCCAAGGTCACAAGCTCACCTTGTTATCTCAAGAATAAGACTATTATAAAAGTGCGACCGCAGGCAAAGCTGTTGTAAGTCGTTATTTTTTTGTTCAACAATCGCTTAGGGCGCGTTTTAGCAAGCCATTAGACAAATCTAGCAGACTTTGTTACGTTTTTGGTTTTTTTTACGGTTTTATCTTTATAATGAGCGACGTTATATACCGCTCGGTTAGCTCTCTGGGACGTATCAGCCGTACTATTGCCTCATCAATAGTACATTCTCAACCGAGTACTCTAGAGGTTTTTCCTTATTTATCATAACTTTTGAAGGTCAGCGTCATGGACATATCCCTCTCCTTAGAGATCATTGCACTGCTTACTGTGGTGGCAGCATTGGCAGGCTTTATCGATGCCATCGCTGGTGGTGGCGGCTTGTTGACCATACCTGCCATGCTGCTGGCCAACATTCCACCCGTGCTAACGCTTGGCACCAATAAGCTACAAGCGGCTTCAGGTGCACTAGCCGCGTCCATTACGATGATTAGAAAAGGTGTGATCAAGCCGCAGCGTATAAAGGTGGCTATTGTTGGCGCTTTTATTGGTTCGGTTATCGGTACGATCGCCGTACAGATGTCACCGCCAGATCTCCTTGAAAAGCTGATTCCATTTTTGATTGCGGCTATTGGTATTTATACGTTGTTTGCGCCTAAACTTGGTGAAGTAGAGGCCGCCCCGCGCATCTCAGAAGGCAAATGGCAAAAGGTGGTTGCGCCATTAATCGGCTTTTATGATGGTTACATTGGCCCAGGGACAGGGATGTTCTTTGCACTCGGCAATGTTGCGTTGCGCGGGCGTCAGATTATCGAAGCGACAGGTGCTGCCAAGGTGTTAAACCTATCTACTAACATTGGCTCGTTGATATTTTTTATCTTAGGGGGCAATGTCTTGTGGAAAGTGGGGCTGGCGATGATGGTTGGGCAAACGATAGGGGCGTATTTTGGCTCACACATGGTCGTCAAAGGGGGGAGTAAGCTGATACGTCCGATGATTGTACTGGTTTGCCTAGCGATGATTACTAAGTACGTGCTTGGCTAAATCAAATGTGTTTAGCTGATAGCTCAGACATAAAAAAACCTCAATCAATCTGACTGAGGTTTTTTTATACCAATCTTTATTCAGTATGCATGACTAGCGACGGCGATCGACATCATCGTATTCACTACCCATGATGCCATCACTAAAGACATTAGAGAACTCGCGCTCATTATCTTCATCGATATGACCGTCAAATACGTCTTTGGCACCTGCATCAGGATCGTTATAAATCGCTGTATCCATTTTATTTTCTGATTTTGCCACAATGGCCGTCACTGCTGCATCACCACCAACGTTCACCGCGGTACGCAACATATCAAGGATACGATCCACGCCTAAGATCAGACCGATACCTTCGATAGGCAGACCAACTTGGGCAAACACCATAGACAACATAATCAGACCAACACCAGGGACACCAGCAGTACCGACAGAGGCCAGTACCGACATAAGGATAACGGTTAGGTATTCGGTCACGCCCAAATCAACACCATAAATATTGGCAATGAAAATGGTCGCTGTTCCTTGCATGATGGCGGTACCATCCATGTTGATGGTCGCACCAAAAGGAACCGTAAACGAAGCAACTGAGTTATTGACCCCCATACGCTTGGTGACAGTACGCAAGGTAATAGGAATCGTAGCGTTAGAGCTTGAAGTACTGAATGCAAAAATCTGCACTTCACGCATTTTTGCCAAAAACGTCTTGATGGACAAGCCTGAAAACAGCTTGAGGACAATCATCATGGTAATGAAAAAGTGGAAAGCCAGTGAGCCAACCAGCACTGCAACGTAACCAAGTAATGACCAAATAAGATCTAAACCCAGCTCCGCCATTGCCTTGGTCAAGAGAGCAAAAACACCGTATGGTGCTAAGTTCATAATGATGGTCACCATTTTTAGGATGACTTCATTAATAAGCTCTAAACTCTGTACCAACCCTTTGGCAGGCTTACCAACCATCAAAATACTGATACCGATTAAGATCGCAAAGAAAATAATCGATAGCATGTCACCATTCGCCATCGCGCTGATGGGATTAGATGGAATGATATTGGAGAAAACATCTAGTAGGGGCGGCGCAGACTTGGCTTCGAACGCAGCTTCCGTTTCGATATCCATACCTTTACCGATACCAAATAAAATACCAAGGCCAATCGCAGTGGCAATCGCCAATGCGGTTGTCATCATATAGATGAGAAAGGTCTTGGTACCAATACGCCCAAGCAAGCGAATATCACCAATACCGCAAACCCCGCAAATCAGCGAGATAAGTACTAACGGAACAACCAACATTTTTAGTGAGTTAACGAACAGTTTGCCAATAATCGCGAAAAACCCGTTCGTAATATAGGTACTAACAAAACCGCCTTCAGCGTTTAGTCCTGAATAGTTTATAAATAAACCCAGTATGATACCGAGTACCATGGCAACAATAATTTTGCCCGTCAGTCCCAAATTTTTCCACATAACTTCTATCCTTTTGTACGCAACGCCTAGTGTCAGGTCGGGTACGAGCTCAATACATCAATTATTGCGGGCTCTATACCTGATTTTGTTACGTCTGTAAATTTTTTGTCTGTCATTTTATGTCAATTTCTCGCACAATATAAAATAATTGTTAAGGAGACTGCAACGTTTTTTTATAATTTAGATGAAATGAGGTCACTAATTAAGCTGTTTGTGCGACATTTTTCAGTGGTAAAGAGCGGACAAATGGCACTAAATATTATTAGCATGGATCATTAAAAATGGGCGTTTATAAAAAAAGACCGCCCAAACTGGACAGTCTTTTTAAGCTGAATTATAAGAAGGTACTACATAAAATGTGTAGTGTGTTTAAAAGTCGTCACTTGTCAGCATCTTATGTAAATTCTATTTTTCTCTATACTTTTTTATACCTTATCATTTTCATCACGACGTAGACCATCTTGCCACTTACTATCACTGGTAGAAGATCTTTCTACCGTGTCTTGAGTCACCTCTACGTTTTCAGGTCTTTCTGTATGGTCTAAGTGTTCAGGATTATCGGCGCTAGATCTATGTAGACTGTGGTTGTTACTCATGCGTTCATTTAAGTGTGACTCTGCGTCACGATGACGATGGTCAAGCGCTTCGGCATCAGGATTGGCGTCAACAAAGTCGGTCTGAGTGCGCACTTCTTGAGCCGTATCTTGCTCAGAGACCATTTCTACATCACCATCACTCTCATAACCGTGATTGGGGTTAGCGTCACCAGTCTTATCATTAGTGGCAGTGGCAGCCATGTTACCAGATGCGCTCCCATCAGTCGTCGCAATCCCGTTTCTGGCTTGCGCCTCATTTTTTAGCTGCGCATAGTCCGTCAGTTGTTGTACTGCGTTATCGAGGCTGTGTGGATTATCACGTTCTTGTGCTTGCGATAGATGCTTGTCGAACACATCGGTCAATAGAGAATCAAAGCGCAAAGCATTGTATTGAATGAGCACTTCCGCTTCTTCTTCGGTAATGTCACCGTTTTGGCTGGCATAGACCACGTGATCTTCAAAAGTAAGGCCTTCAAAGCTGTCTTTATGTTCCGCCTTTTTAAACTTCTGCCATAAAGGTTCTATATCGAGCAGTGTTTGATAGGCATGCTCCATGCGCCCCGTGACATCGTCTGCTTCGGTATTGTAGTAAACCATGGTTTTGAGATAGTCACGGAATGGGTTGGCCGCAAAATCATCCATGAAGGTATCGCCCAGTTTGCGTTTCAGCTCATCGTCTGGCGGCGTAAAGATACGGCCACTTGGGAAAGTCACAAAGCTGACCAAGCTGGCGGCCATGCGATTTGGGAAGTTGGCAAAGAGTGATAAAAAAGCTTCTTGAATCGTATAAAAGCTATTTTGCAGCGCCACTTCGGCATGCAAGCGCTCAGCTTCTGATTTAGTGCCATACTCATAAAACTGCAAAATAGCAGTGCTAATAAATAAATGACCATGAATGTCGGCTAAGCGACCAGAGAGCATCTCTTTACGTTTTAAATCACCGGCCAGTAACCCTAACGCCATATCGGCTGTCAAAGCAAAACTCGCACTTAAGCGATTGATATGCTTATAGTAGGGACGGGTAAAGCCATCCGCAAAACTCGGTGCGTGATTACTGCCACCGACATACCCTGCGACAAAGGCTTTTGCCCCGCGGTTAAAGGTATAGCCCAAATGTTTAAAAAAGAGCGTATCGAATTTCTTAGTGGCACTTGCTTTGTCGTCACTTTGTAGCAATTGCAGCTCATCAAATAGGTAAGGGTGGCAACGCATGGCCCCTTGTCCAAAGATCATCAGTGAGCGTGTCAAGATATTGGCGCCCTCAACGGTGATAGACACCGGAATGGCTTGATAAGGCGTCGCCAAGAAGTTACGTGGACCCATCTGTACAGCACGACCACCAACGACATCCATCCCATCATTGACCACACTGCGCATGGTCTCAGTCGCATAGTACTTAGCCATTGCGGTCATCACCGATGGCGTACCCCCTTGGTTCAGCCCGCAAGTAACCAGATGACGGAACGCTTCTAGCATATAAGTGTTACTGGCCATACGGCTGGTGGCATCCTGTACGCCCTCGAACTTACCAACCGAAATTTTAAACTGTTCACGCACTTTAGCAAAAGCCCCGACAGACAAATACGTCATTTCACTGGCTGAGGTGGATAACGCAGGTAAAGAGATACCACGGCCAACGCCTAGGCACTCCATCAGCATGCGCCAACCGCGTCCTGCATTTTCAACGCCGCCGATGATGTAATCTAATGGGATAAAGACGTCTTTACCATCGACGGTACCATTCATAAATGGTGAGCCGATAGGATTGTGACGTGGGCCTATAATAACGTCTTTGTGGCTGGCAGGAACCAGCGCACAGGTGATGCCATAGTCGCTCTTTTGAGGGTTACCCAGCAGACCTTCTGGATCGTGCATTTTAAAGGCCAGACCAACCACAGTGGCAATAGGTGCTAAGGTAATCCAACGCTTGGAGAAGTTCATACGTAGACCAAGCACTTGCTCGCCTTCATGCATGCCGTAGCAGACCACGCCTGTGTCAGGAATGGCGCCTGCATCAGAACCCGCTTCAGGGCCTGTCAAACCAAAGCAAGGAACTTCATCGCCTTTTGCCAAACCCGGCAACCAACGTTGTTTCTGCTCATCCGTACCATAGTGCATCAAAAGCTCACCAGGGCCGAGTGAGTTTGGTACCATACAAGTCACAGCGGCAGTCGGTGAGCGCGACGCGATCTTACTCATGACACGGCTTTGCGCATAAGAGCTAAATTCTAGGCCACCAAACTCTTTTGGGATGATTAAGCCCAAAAAGCCATTGCTTTTGATAAATTGCCACGCTTCAGGTGACAGCTCTTTATCTTTATGCTGGATCTTCCACTCATCGAGCATGGCACAGAGCGTTTCTACTTCGTTATCAATAAAGCTTTGCTCTTCTGCTGACAGTTCTGGATAAGGGTATTTGGCAAAGGTATCCCAGTTTGGGGCCCCCATAAACAGCTCTTTTTCCCACCAGCTGGTTCCAGCATCAAGCGCCTCACGCTCAGTGTCGCTCATACTAGGCATAGCGCCGCCTAGAGCCTTATAAACAGGCTTGGTAATTAAGGATTGGCGTAGAGGGGCGATGAGTAGAACCAAACAGAGTAGGGCGATGGGTATGCCTAAAATGAGTGACCAAGGACTGATGATCGCGGTTACGATGACGGTAATAAGGGCGACAATGCTGCCAGTGACGCGTGACAAGGACAACAAAAAGATGGCCAAGACCATGGCTAATTGAATGATGACTGCCAAAATAAATAAGCCAACTGCCATGACTATCTCCTTTATAACGCTGAACCAAAAGCGTAAACATGTATGAATAAAAAATTTTGGACAAATATAGTTGTTTTTTTTCTGACGTTTGAGTGTCTTATGACCAAGTTAAAACAGATATCGCTGTTAATGTTATAGCACTTTATACAACTGATTTTACAGGTTTACATTGCCTGCTACCGTTGTACTGATAAAGGGCGAATAAAAACCGGCTCCATAAAAGACAAAACTGGCTAATAATATGAAACAGTTGTCGGTGACTATCAAGAGCTAAAGTGCTACGCTGTGTCGACAATATGTATCAAGATGCCCTAATTAAAAGGTGCCAAGCCGCTTTCGGCATAAGACAACGTTTCATTACGTCCGACGATAATATGATCGATAAGCGTGATGTCTAATAAATTACAGGCCTTTTTTAGCTCGCCGGTCAATATATTGTCTGCAGTGGAGGGCTGAGCATCGGTGTGTGGGTGGTTGTGAGCGACAATTAGCTGACTGGCTGCGTGACTCAAAGCGTGGCGTAGTACGTGCTTCACACAGACTGAGCACGATGAGATACCGCCTGTAAACAGTATCTCAAAGTTTAAAAGAGTGAGCGCGTTGTCCAAACAGAGCACAGCAAAGACCTCGCGATGCTCACCGCGCAGTTGCGTACTGATATAGTCTTTAACCACTTGTGAGCGTCCCAGTGCCTGACCGGTTTTGAGCTTACTGTCTAAATAGCGTGTCCCCATCTCAAGCGATGCTGATATCTGCGAGTATTTAGCAGGGCCGATACCATGACAAGACAGTACAATGTCCTGCGGCGCTGCCAAAAGCTCTGCCAAGCTGCCAAATTGCTCAATGAGATGACGAGCCAGCTCAATTGCTGATTGCGACTGGGTACCTGTGCGTAAAAATATCGCCAAAATTTCTGCATCGGTCAGATGGGCTGCCCCAAATCTCAGTAGTTTTTCGCGTGGTCGGTCGTCTTCATGCCAGTCTTTAATGGCCATTGTCGCTCCTTGATTAGGAATTGCTGGCAAATACCGCCGTTAAATATAGAAAATCTTACCCAATTTATCTCATAATTGTTACTATAAGCGCAATTTTATCTTTCACCTTTTTTATTGATGCCATGCTTATGTCCAATATCGTGCTTGCTATCACTGGCGGTATCGCCGCTTATAAATCTGCTACTTTTGCCCGCTTGTTAATCAAGGCGGGTTTTGATGTGCGCGTCATCATGACCACAGGCGCCCAAGCATTTATCACCCCTTTGACATTGCAAGCCTTGACTGGTAATGAGGTGCATATCTCACTACTCGATGAGCAAGCGGAAGCAGGAATGGGGCATATTGAACTGGCTAAATGGGCAGATTTAATCGTTATTGCGCCAGCATCCGCCAATACGCTCGCCCGACTCGCAATGGGGATGGCTGATGACTTATTGACCACTGTTTGCCTGGCCACGGCGGCCCCCGTTATTATTGCACCCGCGATGAATCAGCAGATGTGGGCGCATCCAGCGGTGAATCTGAACGTCCAAACCTTGCGTGATATGAATTATCAGATTATCCAGCCTGCAAGTGGTGAGCAAGCCTGTGGTGATGTGGGCGCGGGGCGACTACCGGAGCCTGAGCAACTATTGGCCGAGATACTGTTATTTAATGCCATGCAAACCACGCCGCAACTGCTGGCAGGAAAAAGGGTCGTCATTACCGCAGGCGCGACAGTTGAAGCCATTGATCCCGTGCGCTATTTGTCCAATCACTCTACTGGCAAAATGGGATTTGCGTTAGCGCGCGCTTGTGTGGCGGCAGGGGCAGAGGTTGTTTTAATTGCTGGCGGCAAAGTCACCCTATCCACACCACTGAATGTCACACGCATAGACGTGTTGTCTGCCAAAGAGATGTTGCTCGCGGCACAGCAATGCGTGGATGGCACACATAGCGTGCTATCGCTCTTGTCTGAAGAGGAACACGCTCATACTCACGACCATGAACATCATCATGGTGACTGTGATTGCGGTGATGATCATTATGAGCAGCAGGACGATGAGCATAAAGAGCAACATAGCCATCATGCGGCTGTCACCGATGACAACGCGCGTGCCGCTGATATTTTTATTGCGACAGCAGCCGTGGCTGACTATCGCACCGAAGAGGCAGCCCCCCAAAAAATCAAAAAAACGCAAGAGGCTATGACGCTCAGTTTGGTCAAAAACCCCGATATTTTGGCGACTATTTCGCTTGCTCATCCTGCACTATTTGTCGTTGGATTTGCCGCAGAGACGCAAGACGTCGAGCGCTATGCTCGCGGTAAACTTGCGTCTAAAAACTTAGACTTGATTGCTTGTAATGACGTTTCGCGCAAAGACATTGGCTTTGCCAGTAATGACAACGCCATGCAAGTGTTTTTCTCTGAGCGTTACGAGCGTGAGGCGATCACACTGGAAAAAACCAGCAAGGATAAGATTGCTGAGCAATTGGCTAGCCTCATTGGTGAGACAATCTGGCATCGTCAAAATGGCTAGTTGTGTCGTTATGGTTATAGGCCGTCAGCCTAGAATGGTGCGAAAAACATGACCGGCCTAGCCGGTAGCGATAGCACACAGACGTTATTGTTACTTGCGATCTTTGCGCTGGCGTCACTGCTGCATGGCATTAGCGGACTGGGTGTGACTTTGGTGACGACCACTGCGCTTGCCAGCATGTATCCATTACCACATGCCATTGTCTTAGTTATTTTTCCATCGCTATTACTCAATGTGATGACATGGCTGGCGGGTGGCGGTCGCACGATTTGGCAAAACTTCACTTATTACGGTCGACGCTATTGGTTGCTTGCTTTAACCAGCTTACTCGGTAGTGTTTTGGGCGCTAAGCTATTGTTATGGGTAGATAGCGCTTATATCCTATTGGTATTGGCTGCGGTCATTGGTTTTTATGTGATGAGCAGCTTACTGGGTAAGCAGATTCGCTTACCTGATACCAAACCTGTGCTAGTTATCGTTGGCTTTAGCGCGGGCGTCGTTGGCGGGGCGACCAATGCCATGTCGACCATACTGATGATGTACTTATTGTCTGCAAGCAATGATAAAAACACGATCGCCAAAGTCGGCAATATGTGCTACTTCTTGGGCAAAGTCGCCCAAATCATCGTCTTACGTGAGCCTATCATGGCCCTGAGTCATGGCGAATGGCAGCTGATTGCTTTACTTAGCGTATTGTCTATCGCGGCTCTTTTGGTTGGCATTCGCTTACGTCGGTATTTACCGCAAGCACGCTTTCGTCAGCTTATTTTATTGATTTTAACTGTGCTTGGGATTCGTGTCGGCTGGCAAGGGATGGCGGCGATTTTGTCATAAGAATACAGTTAACGATTAAAAGGACAGTTAACGATTAAATAAATTCAATATGATGGTCGCGACGACACTGATCACGATCATGGTGACCACGGGAAAGTATACTCGCGTGTTGCCTGACGTGTGTTTGATATCGCCTGGCAGGTTACCTATCCACGAAAACGCACTTGGAAACCACAGCCAAATCACCCCGATAATAACCAGTACAATGCCCAATCCTATCAATATTTTTGCCATATAAATCTGCCTTATGACGTTATACATTCATTCGTCAGAGGTTAAGCCTCCGTACTAACCCGCCATCTCACCAAAATAAATCTGCTGTGCCAAACGAAACGTATTGCAATGCGCCTCTACCACATCTTCGATGTCTTCTGAGTAACCGCCTCCCATCACGATAGCGACAGGAATGTTGGCAGATTTCGCTTGACGCAACACGTATTCATCACGGGCTTTGCAGCCGTCTAGGGTCAGTGCCAGTTTGCCCAATTTGTCCGTCGCGAGCACATCGACAGCGGATTGATAAAATATCATGTCTGGCCCAAACTCATTGATTAAGCGCGGTAGCGTGCTTGTCAAAATCTGTAAGTATTCCTTATCACCCGTCTCGTTATCTAACTCAATGTCTAAGTCTGATTTTTGCTTACGGAACGGGTAGTTTTTGCCACCATGCATACTAAAGACAAAAACGCGCGATTCATCCGCCATGATACTGGCGTTACCATTGCCTTGATGGACATCCAAATCAATAATCAAAATCCTTTGCGCTTGTCCGCGATTTAGTAACAAATTGCTGGCGATGCACACATCATTGAAGACACAAAACCCTTCGCCATGGTCGGCAAAGGCATGGTGCGTACCGCCCGCGACATTCATTGCCACGCCATACTGCTGCGCATACAGCGCACATTCATAAGTTGCGTGGGCAATATAACGGCCGCGTTCTACCAGCGCTGGCGTCATCTCAAAGCCAATGGCTCGTGCTTCTTTTCTTGGTAGTGTTTGGGTTTTTAGTTGCTGCCAGTAGTCTGCCGTATGCGTGGACAAGATCTCATCTTCACTTAGGCGGTCAGGGGCAAAAAAGTTATCGGTACTGATCGTGCCTTCCGCCACTAGACGCTCAGGAATCATGGTGTATTTTTGCATAGGGAAGCGGTGCTTTTCAGGTACCGAGTAACGAAAAATGTCAGAGTAGGCAATTTTTAGCATAGTTTTACAAGACTTCTTTTTTAGAGGTGTTTGAGCGTTTGGACAATAAGAGACTGATGCGTCAGGGGGTGATAAGACAGCATAAAAGTAGCTGAGACGTATTTTAAGCCAGACTTTATTGAACGAACTGAGTTGGCAAAAAGAACGTGCGCGAATCTACCTGTTGGCGTAGCTCCAACATCAATGTTTGTAAATCTTCGGCAGGATCTTGATGATTCACCAAATTAAAAAATAACTCATGAGCGACCGTGGTCATGGCGATCACGCTTTGCAGTAAGTGTTCAATCGTGACGTCATTAACGCCGACTACTTCAACATCGATGGCATTTTTATAGCGTATCTCGCCATCATTGACATCCATTTCTAGACTGCCGATCAGCATGTCGTAATTGATTTGCGTGATCAGTAGCATCGCGGCGTTTTGATGACTCTCTGGTATCAAAAACGGCAAGATCCCATAAACGGCTAACAGTTTGTTTTTCTCTTGAACGCGAAACAAGTAGCCGCAGTTTAGTTGTTTATGACGCATCCTTAATGATAAATGATGCGATTGTTGGCGGTCATTGGTTTTGGGTCGATAGTGAGTGTAGTGCCACTGTTTGCTGCTGAAGTACTGTTTTAGGATATCGACGATGGGGGTGTCGCTGTGCTGGCGATGTTCCGTGCGGTTAGAGCCGTCATTTTCAGAGGACTGGCTGTTATTTTTAGCATCAGGGGCAGAGCCAGCCTCGGCATCGCCGTCAAAGGTGCTTTTATCGTCGCCACCTGTCTCACTGTTTTTTTGGCTATCAGTGTCTGAGTGAGTCGGATCGGTGTCATTTGCTGATAACTGTGGTGGTTTATCTCCACCATCAGCAACAGACGTCGGCGCTGAGTCAGTCAGTAACCGTTTGAGTTTTTGCCATAAGCTGAGTGTATTACGTTGGCTCATAATAGGGTGCTGACAAATAAATAATGTTAAAGACTGATATACCTTAAAACGGTCAGTTACTCGCTATTAGTCATTAAATTCTCTTTGATAGCGGGCTGGTTATAAAACGCTTGTAGCATCTCACGAATATGTGCCGTAAACCACGAACTGTCAAGCACATCCTGTACTATAGGCAATAGCGCCGTACTAAACTGTGTCATGGCCTGCTCATCAATGTGTAAGCTTGCGGCGATGGTAGCCATAGTATCTGCTTGATGATTACCATACCAAGTATCGATACTGGCTGCCACGAGGCTATGTAAGTAAGGCGACATGCGCAGGCGGTTATAGCTTTGCTGAATACTGGCTTCAATATGACGGATACTGCTGTTATCAGGGTCATTGCGCAAATAAGTTTGTAGATGGCTGACAGGCTGCTCTTTGATCCGCGCCCAACCCGTGACCAATAGTCGCGTGACTTCTTCATTTGATAAGTGCTCTTGCGCATTGGTTTCTGCTCGGCGCGCTAAATCCTTAATATTGCGGTGCAAATACGCCTGCAACTTTTCGTCAAGATTTCTGTTAGTGGCCTTTTCAAAAGAGCTGCGCCCAAGTTTCATCAGCTTACCAACGCCGCCTGCTTTATCGAGCGTGGTTTCCATAAAATCATTGATGGCGTGGTATAGCGTTTGTGTCAGCAAGTCGGCAAAGGTTTCATTGCCGACCAGCGTATGGATTAAGACATTGCGCTGCTGCTCGTGGCTACCTACATAATTGGCAAGGGTTTCAACCTGTGTGTCATCGACCAACTCAGACAATGGCACGTTGTCATTGACGGGGTGATAAATAACGGTATGCAAAATATCGCGAATGTCGGTACGCACCACGTCACTGATTGGCTGATTGAGTAGCCAGTCATTCACCAAGTGTTTCAAATGGTCGCGGCTTACATATTTATTTAACGGCTGCTCGCCAAACCATTGCCAAGCCTCCATACTCAAAGGTTCCGCTTGCTTACGTAACCACTGCTGCATAAAAGCAACTTGGGCGTCGATCAAGCGGTCTATGGTTAAGCTTGTACTTGCTAAGCTTGCTTGAGAGTGGCTGTTTGCAAGGTCTATCTTGTGTTCAGCATCTACTTTGGGTGTTTGGTTTTGGCTATCTTTTGAAGTCTGCATAGGTTTTGAGGTCATAGTAATCGACAATTTGTTATACTGTGTGTTTGTAGTAAGCATAAAGTATTATGCCATGAACAGCGTATGTGTTTGTGATGAATATTGACTGCCGCTTGATAAATAACGAGAGGTTTTGATGACGGCTTTGGCTACCCCCTTACTGGTGCTTGATGAGCTGACGGTTCAGCGTGGTGAAATCCCGCTGTGTGAAGCGGTCACGCTCCATTTGTCTGCTGGTAGCATTTGTCATCTGGTCGGTGCAAATGGTACGGGTAAGACGACGCTACTGATGCAGCTGGCTGGACTACTGCCAGTACTGACAGGTGAGGTGGTTTACCAAGGAGCGGCAACCTTGCCCATTCAGCCGTTATATGTGTCGCATCAACTGGGCATTCATCCAAATCTCACCGTGGCACAAAATCTGACGTTTCTGCTTAATTTATATGGTCTCATACCAAGTGCTACTGACATTGACGAGGCGCTTACTTGGGTAGGATTGCAAGGGTTTGAAACGCTTAGTTCAAGCCATTTATCTGCAGGTCAAACCCGCCGTATCACCCTTGCGCGGTTATATTTATTGACGCCTGATGTGACACCTTTATGGTTACTTGACGAGCCATTTACCGCTCTTGATGTTGATATGGTGGCACGAATGGAAGATAGGCTACGAGATTTTGCCAATGCGGGTGGGGCGATACTAATGACCAGTCATCAAGCGGTCGGTGTGGCCAATCAAGTGCTCGATTTGACCGAGTATATGGTTTAGGTATTTTATTTCGTGCTAACTATAATATAAGTGCGATAAGCAGAAGAGCAAATAGATGTCACAAACAAACAGTACGACACAAGCGATGAATAAAAGCTCACACACTCTCGAAGTCACAGCGCGTGGTATCAGCTTTACGCAGTTATGGCGGCGCGAATGGCAAGTCAAGCAACAAGGGGCCGTGCAGTGGCTGTATCCTTTGGTCCTGTTTTTGGTGATTATTACTTTGTTTCCGTTAGCGGTTGGCAGTGAGCCTGCATTATTGCAGCGGCTTGGGGTGTCTGCCGTGTGGATCGCCGCTCTGCTATCGCTCGTGATGGGGGTCGATGGGTTGTTTAAGCCTGCCCTTGATAATGGCACACTGGCGCAATTGGTCGTCGCCAAAGCGTCACTACCGTTATGGGTATTGACTCGCTTAGCGATTCACTGGATATTTAGTAGTGGTATTGTGGCAGTATTAAGTTTGCTCGCCGTCCCTTTATTCCAACTCAGTTGGTTTGAGGCGTGGATACTGATGGCCTCTATCGTTACGGGTAGCCCAATGCTCTTGATGCTATCAGCGGTCGCTAGTAGCTTGACGTTATCATTGAAAAATGGCGCGGTGCTGGTGCCTTTGATTGCGTTGCCCATGCAACTGCCCGTGTTGATTTTTGCGACGGGTGCGGTTGATTTGTTCGCCACCGGTCTTAATGGTTTGCCTATATTGGCCTTGTTATTGGCAGGTAGTATTGTGTCAGTCTTGGTCATGCCGTGGGTGATTGCGTTGACCTTAAAAATGGCGTGGCTTAATTAAACTGTACATCAGCTGTTTTATTAAACCCCTTTGTATTAACAGCATGGTGAAAACTGGCAATTTTGCTATAATAGCCAAGCAAATACATAAAACATCCCTTGTAGATTCTATCCAGTGTTTAACGCCAGCAGGTTAGCAGGTAGTAGTGTCCATGATGGGCCGCACCTGCCGCCATAAGCTGCGCAATAGGTTTATTCCCATGCCCAACCTGAATAATGTCTCATCTCCTAGCCTGTGGCAACGCATTTGGCAAGGCTTTTTGACCACTGTGGGTACCAAGCAGTTCTTTCGTATTTTTGCGCCTTGGGTGAAGTGGTTAGCGATACTAGCTGGTATGTGTCTGCTGCTCGGTAGTGTGTGGGGACTCGCTTTTGCGCCGCCTGATTACTTGCAGGGCAATAGCTATCGTATTATTTTTATCCACGTTCCAGCAGCCAGTCTTGCTATCTCTATCTATTTTGCGCTTGCCGTATTAGGCGTCATCTATTTAGTTTGGAAGATTAAGACGGCCAGCCTGGTCGCACAAGCACTGGCGCCGATGGGGTTTTTGCTGTGTGTCATCAGTTTGCTAACCGGCTCCATTTGGGCAAAACCAACTTGGGGTACTTATTGGGTATGGGATGCGCGTTTGACGTCCATGCTGATTTTGGCATTTTTATATGCGGGTGTCATGGCACTGTTTGCCGCTTTTGAACATACCGCCAATCGTGGTAAAGCAGCGGCCATTTTATCGATTGTTGGCGCGGTGAATCTCCCTATTATCAAGTACTCAGTAGAGTGGTGGAATACCTTGCATCAAGGCGCGACTTTTACTTTAACCGCTGCCCCAAAAATGTCGGCAGACATGTGGATGCCATTATTACTAATGATTATTGGCAGCTATTTACTGGTCGCGACATTGGCAATTTATCGTACCAATACCTTAATTTTGTCGCGTGACCAAGGTAAAGCGTGGGTGAAAGAGTACATCCGTGGTCAACATAAATAACGGCTAGGAAAATATTATGCAGCCCTATTTTTATAGCGTCTCTGAGTTTATCGCCATGGGTGAGCATGGGGTGTTTGTGTGGTCATGCTGGGCCATTACGGTTGGCATGATGCTGGCTTTTATTGTTTATAGCCGCAGACAGCGACAAGCGCTTATCAAACAGCTCACTATCCAGCAGGCGCGTCAAGCGCAGCGCACTGCTAAACCATCGACGCCTGTCACCAAGCGTTCTCGTTAGTAAAATTAACTCAATATCATAGATTTAGCACATAAAATTGCCTTGTCTTATTTGTAGCAGTGTCACCTCATAAATGGCTATGGGACTTATTGATTTGTCCGAAAAATGCTATCATATAGCCATTAGAAGAGTACGATTAGAAAGACATTCCTAAAAAGTTTTTCTAATGGTAGTTTCTTTAATATTTTCTATTTTGCAGATGAGTGATTTGTAAAATAGGGACTCATCAATGAGGTAGTGGTATGAACGCAGTTCGGCGCAAAAAACTGATGTGGGTTATGTTTACGCTTGCAGGCGCGGCGATAGCCGTGGTGTTGGTGATTTACGCCATTGGGCAACAAACCGACTACTACTTTGACGCTACGGCCATTGCGCAAGGCGAAGCGCCACAAGACAAGCGTATCCGTGCTGGTGGTATGGTCGTTGCAGGTAGTGTCCAGCGCGCAGCAGACAATCCTCTGAACGTTGAGTTTGCTATTACTGATTTTCAATCGACAGTACCCGTGACTTATCAAGGGATTTTGCCTGACTTGTTTGCTGAAAATTCAGGCGTCGTTGCCACGGGTAAAATGCAGGGTGATACCTTTGTCGCAGGAGAAGTATTGGCCAAGCATGATGAAAACTATATGCCACCTGAGGTCGCCAAATCAATGAAAGAAAACAATCGCAGTGGTGCAGTTCCCCCTTCTGAGCAATATAATCCCGCTGAAAAAATTCACGAGACTCAAACGCTGCAACAGTAGTATCAGATTGTTTATCTAAATACGAAAAGGCCACCGACTCATCGGTGGCCTTTTTTAATGGTATTATATCGCAGTTAGCTATTAGTCATCCCATACAGGGCTATAGTCAGGATGTTCAATCTTGCGGCCATCCGAGCGCGCCAACCCGCCAATTTTATCTAGCTCTTCTGCACTCAACTTGACATTAACAGCGTCTAGATTACCCTGCAGGTGATCAGGGTTAGAGGTTTTTGGAATAGCAACACGGTGCTTATCCGACAAAATCCACGCCAGTGATATCTGAGCTGGTGTCACATTGTGTTTATCAGCAATTTCTTTGATGATGTCATTGTCAAACACGTCACCACGTGCCAGGGGTGAATACGCTTCTAGTAAAATATGATGGTTGTTTAAGAAAGTCTGTAACGTATTTTGCTTAATGAAGGGATGAAACTCAACTTGGTTCACCACGATTGGCACGTCTGCATGTTTTTTTGCTTCGATAATATTGGCGATATTAAAGTTCGAGACACCGATATGGCGCGTTAACCCTTGTTTTTGTAGCTCGCACAACGCAGGCATAGTTTCAGACAATGGCACGCGATCATCGGGCCAATGTAATAGCAAAAGATCTACATAGTCGGTATCTAGGTTCTCTAGAGAACGCTTAGCCGCTGCCGCCAACTTCTCCGGTTGAAACTTCATATCATCAGGAAAAATCTTTGTGGTTAAAAAGAACTTGTCACGAGCGACCCCTGACTGTTTAATACCTTGTCCGACCTCTTTTTCATTGTCATACGCTTGGGCAGTGTCAATATGCTCGTAGCCCATCTCTAATGCTTTTTTAACGACATCAACGCAGTCCTGACCAGTCGACTGCCAAGTACCCAGCCCCAGTACGGGGATATTTGCTTGGCCAGCGGTACGAATATTATAAGTTTTAGTAGTCATATTATTATCCTTATGTTTTTATGATTTTGATTTCTTTTCGAATCAAAAACTGGTTTTAACTATCAGTGTAGTCAGTTCAGAATAAAAGTGGACCATCCGTTAATGGTGTTCTACTGATATAAATTTCCCTCGCTGGCTGTTCGCAAGCGTGACAGAGGCTTCATAAAATTCATACCAGTAGAGCCGTCACATTTTTAAAGTGAACCGACTATAATAGTAGCCAGTCCCAGTCATAGTAGCGCTCAATTTGACTGCGCTTCTATTTAGCCCATCCACTATAGGACTAACTGAGAAAAAGAGAAAGGGTGGTTGACGGTTTCCTACAAAGGACAAACAGGCTGTAACGTCATTTTTGGTAATGGATAAATGATGAGACAGGCAGTTAATAAAAACAGAAATAAAAAATTTGGCCCCATAAAAAACGCCCATCACGTTAAGCAATGGACGTTTGTAACTATCATGAGATCAGTAAATTTAGAGTATTTTTGAACTAAAACCTTACTGAGCAGTGGCTTCTACAGGTGCAGTAGCGGCATCAGTGTTGGCGCTGTGATCTGTGCCCCAGATTTTTGGATATTTATACCCTGGGAAAGTCTCGTGAGCATATTTCTTAAAGGCTTCTGAGTTATAAGCGTTAGTCACATCTTCGACCCATTTTTTGCCTTGATCAGCAGACTTAATCGCTGACCAGTTAACGTAAGCAAAACTTGGCTCTTGGAATAGTGCTTCAGTCAGCTCGATACCCGCGTCTGTGGCATAGTTACCATTGATAACCGCGAAATCCACTTCATCACGAGCACGTGGTAGTTGCGCCGCTTCCAATTCAACGATGTCGATATCATATTTGCTGTTATCAGCGATGTCAGTTTTTGACGCAGTCAATGGGTCGATGTTGTCTTTTAGCGTAATCCAACCAAGATCATCCATCATCACAAGGGCGCGGGCAAAGTTACTTGGGTCATTTGGTGCAGAGACGCTCATACCTTTATAGGCTTCGTCTAAGCTGCTCTTTTTGCCTGAGTAGATACCTAGGGGTGCGGTTGGCACTTGGAACACTTCGACTAGATCAAGGTTGTTTTCTTTTTTGAAGGTATCAAGGTAGGGCTTATGCTGGAAAATATTAATGTCTAAGTCGCCTTCAGCCAACGCAAGGTTAGGGCGAACGTAGTCTGTAAAGGCCACCAACTCAACTTCATAGCCCTGCGCTTCAAGCGAGCTTTTCACTTGGTTACGTACCATATCGGCAAAGTCACCTTCGGTAGTACCAATGACGATTTTTGTATGCTCAGGATCAATATCGCTAGCGGCAGTTTCTGCAGTTGTGCCATTGGTAACCGGTTCTTTAGTGGCTTCTGGTGCTGAGGAGTTGTTGCAACCGACCAAAACCAAGCTTGATACGCCAACAGCAGCAAATGCAGTCGCTAACTGACGGCTGATATCTGTTAATTTCATGGAACTTCCTTAATAAGAGACAGAGAATAGAGGAGAGATATGACGATTAAAAAAGCAACATTATAGAAACTAATGCTGCTCAGTTAAGGGGTGTTAAGTTAGTAACAAAATTAAAGGGTCACAGTAACAAAGTCAAGCCTTTTACTTAGGATGAATCGGCATTAAACCCTGAGTATTATTCATAATAAGGGCAGCTCAATGCCGCTTCTCACTTTGTACTGATAGGGCTTTTAGCGTTTATCCAAGCGATTGGCCATCCAATTGCCAGTGGCTTGAATCGCGATAACCATTATTGACAGTACAATAACGATAAAAATCATCACCTCAGTTTGATAACGATAATAACCGTAACGAATCGCCAAATCACCCAAACCACCACCGCCAATCATACCAGCCGCTGCTGAATAAGACAGCAAACTGATACACAGAATCGTCACTGATAATATCAGGCCTGAGCGTGCTTCATTCAGTAGGACTTTGATAATAGTAAAGGGACGCGCGCCCATAGACTCAGTCGCTTCGATAATACCACGCGGCACTTCACGCAAGTTTTGTTCCACTAAGCGGGCAAAATAAAATGAACCAGCGATTGCCAAGACTAAAGAGGCTGCGATAGGTCCGATACCGGTGCCAACAATGGCTTTGGTAAAAGGACTCATGGCGATCATCAAAATGACAAAGGGGAAAGCACGCATAAAGTTGGTGATGCCACCCAGCACACCGTACAAGGTTTTATTTTGCAAAAATTGGCGGTCACTGGATAAAAATAAGAAGACGCCAAACAGGCCGCCAATGACAATAGCGACCGTCGTTGAGATGCCGAGCATGATGAACGTGTCAATAAACGCATTTGCAATCTCTTTGCGCAGTGCAAACAGCTTGTCTATCGAGGCGGATAATTCAGTACCAGTTAACATATCTATTTCTCCTGCCTCATTAGTCCTCAACGACTAGGCCTTTGCCAATCGGGGTGGTTGCTTGAATCAGACCGTCTCTTACCTCTGCCACTTCTAATAGCTGTCCTTGATGCAATAATGCTGCGCGATCACAGAGACGACGAATGACGCTCATCTCATGAGTCACAATCACAATGGTCACGCCAAGCTGTTCATTGATATCACGTAAGCAAGTCAACAAGCTGCGGGTGGTCGCAGGATCAAGGGCGCTGGTTGGTTCATCGGCCAACAGTACTTTTGGACTCGGGGCAATCGCTCGAGCAATACCAACGCGCTGTTTTTGCCCGCCTGATAGCTGGGCAGGATAATGGCCAGCACGATCGGTTAAATCGACAATCTCAAGACAATCCATGACTCGTTTGTGAATATCGCGATTAGGATAGCCTGACACCGTTAAGTTAAAAGCCACATTGTCAAAGACAGTACGATTCGACATCAGGTTAAACTGCTGAAAAATCATGCCGATATTGTGCCGAGCAATACGTAGCTCACTGGCAGACAAGGTGGTCAAATCGGTGCCATCGATAATGACTTGACCAGAATCTGGGCGCTCAAGCATATTAATCAGACGTAACAAAGTCGACTTACCGGCACCCGAATACCCCATTAGGCCAAAAATCTCGCCTTGTTGGATCGACAAAGACGTTGGCTCAACAGCGGTAAACCAATGCGGTTTGCCGTTTTCGTTTTTGATTGATCGGTCGCTTAAAAAACTTTTGGTCACATCGTTTAAGACAATCATGTCATTCATGGAGGGCTCAAAATTCAATAATTTTTTTAATAGTTATGAGTGTGTTGTTATGCGTCTCTTAGCGTGTCAGAGGCGCATTAAAAAACCACAGTCAACAACCCTATAATAAGGGGCGCTAATATAGCATATTATCGAGCGCTTTGGATATGCGCATCCGTGACCCGCTTATGACTAATAGCAATTAGTGAAAGGGGGTTTGAAGAATAGAGAGGGCAATGTCAGTATAAAAAGAAACGCTCATTGGGTATGGTCGAATCTAAATAATCTTGATAAAGAAAGCAAACATGGATTATATACGCCGCCCCTCAAGTGAGATGACGCTGTAGCGGATGTAGAGTTGACTTGTAGGTAGCTGATTAATCGTGCTGGGTATGGTGTGGGTCATGTTTGACTGGTATAACGACTAAAAATCTCGTATGACCATTTAGCGTATCGGTGATAATACGCCCTTGATGGGCGGTGACGATTTGTGAAACTAAGGACAAGCCGAGCCCCGAGCCTTTGTTTTTTTGCTGCAAGCGCACGAATGGGCTAAACACCTCTTCGCGTTTGTCTTCAGGAATACCAGTGCCTTCATCAATCACTGCCAGTACCGCATATTTTGGTAAAGGACGTACAGGTTCGGCTTTCGCTTTCTTCATGTGTTTGGCAAACAGTCCTTCTTTGCGGGGTGTACTCGTCGTCTCAGTATCATTTTGCGCGGTGTCTTTGCTGTCCTTTTTAGCGCCAGTTGCAGAAACAGCTTCTTTATCTGCTTTTGGCGCTTCACCACTTTTTTGCGCCTTGGCGTTCCTACGTATTATTCCCTCTGTAGACTTAGGCGCTTCCTCGCTATGAGTAGCACTTTCAGTATTGTTGGCAGCGGTAGAAGACAGGGTGGCGTCAGGAACCGCCTTCCAAATAACCTTTTTAATTCTGTCAGTCAAATCACTGGTAAAGCTGTGATGGGTAACCACCAATGATGAGTCACTATTGGGACGGGAGGAGTCACTCGTGCTTGTGGCAGTAATGCTTGAGGTGACAGCAGCGTTTAAGTCAGAGTGCTCATCGTGAGTGCTAGGAGCATGGGTCTCTGTTAATGTTGTCGTACTGTCAAGGCTATCGCTGTTAGCATCCGTATCTAGGCTAACCACTGCATGAACATCGCTATCAACAGCAACGCTTTCACCATTTTTATAAATAGGCGGAGCTGGCAGGGTGGCCATTGGTTCTGCTGCTTCAGATTTAACTTTATCTGTATGGGATGCGTCGTCTGAGTTTTTCGGGCTTTGTGGTGCCTCTTCGTTGCTATCAATTTGCTCAGTTTGCTCGTCATACGTTTCAAAGTCAGAGCTATTATAATCGACAAAGCTACTAGATAGCACCGTTTGCAATAGATAATCAGGAATGGTGCCGGCTTCCTCAGCCGTTTGCACACCGTATAGCAATACCGTGACTGGCGGTTTGCCATGGAGCATCGCATTGGTTAGTAAATTACGAATCAAATGGGTCAACATGGATGACTGACCATCAATGACAATATGCTCACCAATCAGGGTGGCTTCAGGGTAGTGCTGACGTTCTTGATTGACTAGATCATACAAGTCCAAGCGTTCAACTTGCTGCAACGCATGGCCAGCATCTAAACGGCTCACCAGTAGGATACTCTCCACCAAATCATTGAGTCCTGATAAGTCGCGATTAATTGCGTGGGCACGCTTATCAAATTTCGCTTTAGTATCAGAAGGTAGAGCGCCCGCCAGCATATCCATCATCTCAATCTGTAAACGGATACGCGTAATGGGCGTACGCAGCTCATGAGAAGCGTGCGCTAGTAGTAAATTATTGGCATCGATAAGATGTTCGATCTTTTGTGCTGCTTGGTTAAAACCGCGGGCTAATGAAGCAATTTCATCATTACCGCGGGCATTAACGCGTACCGTAAAGTCGCCATCGCCCAGTTGCGTCATCTGTTGGCTCATCTGATTGATGCGCCACGTGATGGTGCGAGCAATCCACCACAGTACGCCTGCCATTATGAGTAGCAGCAGTAGCGTACCCGTGAATAAATTCAACGCAGCCGAGAGTACTGGCTTTTTAGGTGGTAAGCGTGATTCATACAACAGGGTATAGCCAGTGCTGCTATAGACTTGGACTTGCTTGGTAGGGGAGACATCAGAAAATGAGGGGAAAACGCGTGATAGCAGCGATGGGGGCGCTGGCAGCTCTAGCGGTAAATCGCTATTGTCTGTTTGCATCAGCAACCGACCATCATTGTTGTATAAGCCCATCTTTGCTTGTAGAGACTCATCAAAGATATCAAAGCTTTTTTTGACCACAGCCAGCATAAAGCGTGACTGTAATCGATTGTCCTTACTAACAGAGACATTAAGCTCATGCAAAAATGGGTCAATTTGTCCCAAAATCTGTGTGGCCAGTATTTCTGAGCGTATGCCTGCATCTTTGTCATGAACCAGTTGAGTCAATAGCACCATCGCGACTGCAAATAAGATAAGTGCCAGCATGACGCTGGCAAATAGCTTGGCAAATACGGAGCGAAATCCCAACTGCTGCATTAAATAGTCTCTGTTTTTAAGCGTTTACGTCGGCTCACAGGTTTGTCTCATACCACGGGGTTAAGCGTTTGAGCACTTTCTCGGCTGTTTGGCTACTTTCTGGGATCAAACCTGATCGGTGGCAAACTGATACCCAACGCCGCGTACGGTAATAATACGTTTTGGCTGGCGTGGGTTGTCTTCAATCAACGCTCGCAGACGTGAAATATGCACGTCAATCGCGCGATCAATGTTGTCTGAGCTGTCATCATTGGGCATGGCTTGCCAAAGCTGCTCACGATTCAACACTTTACCAGAATGGGTAGCAAAGTAATGCAAAAGTTGGAACTGATGCGTCGTCAAACGTACTGGTTCATCGTCGATAGTGACTTCATGGCTGTCAGGGAAGACGCTCAAACGCCCAAACGTTAAGCTGTCTGACTGGCTGTCTGCTTGATTGGGCTGCTCGTGCCGACGAATAACCGCGCGAATACGGGCCAAAAGCTCACGTGGTTCAAAGGGCTTAGCAATATAATCATCAGCGCCCATCTCAAGACCGAGTACGCGATCCGTTGTATCCCCTTTCGCAGTCAACATGATAATCGGCACTTTATTGGTCATGTTGTTTTTATTGCCGCGAATTTTTTGACACACTTGCATGCCGTCCATATCAGGCAACATCAAATCAAGTACGACCAAATCAATGTCACGCTCTTTGGTGTCTAGTAAATCAAGCCCTTCTTGACCGAGTCCTGCATGATGAACATCATAATAATTCATTGTCAGGTAGTCACTGATCAACTCAGCCAAATCTGGATCATCTTCAATTAATAAAATCTGTTTGCTCATGGGTTGTCCTCTCGTTGTTGTTATAGTTTGCCAAAAGTCTTGTGCGCTTGATGTGTTAATCAGACAGGCACATCACTATATTAGCGGCTCAAGTATTGACATTATTTACTCATTTATACTCACTCTCGCAATCTGCAAACCTGTTTTCAGACTACTAAGACCGACAGTCATAAAGTACAAACGGTTCCAATACTCAGTATATGCTATATATCATACGGGCATAGTGCCTAATTACGCTGTTACAAAACAAGAGAGCCTTTGTTAATGTTTCTACACAATGTAACTGTCGATGTTTATCGCTATGAAACAATGACTTTTTTGCCTTCAGAATCAATGGGTAAGTCTGCCAAACAAATTAAGCTGTCATTACTAATACCCGCAATTAAATACTGGTTTGTTGTGGGATTATATTCAACCACTTCAATAGCTCGGCGCTTCAAGCGCTGATCTTGGCCAATAACCCAGACATTCGCCGTCAAAGGTCTCAGCGGCTTGTAGGGCGGCTTTTGTAGTTCTGTTAAGTCGACATCATGAAGGGCGCGTTTGGGTACAATCGTACCCACATCTATTTGACCATAATTAACCCGCCCTGTGACCTTCATGTCTGCTAACAGCTTGTCATGATTTTTCTGATTTTCAATCACATCGACGTAGACTAAGAGTTTTTTAGGCTGACTGGTCGCTGTCAGCTTACTGACCTGTCCCGTAAACTTATCTGACACACCTTCAGCGGTAAAGTTGACCGTCTGACCAACCGAAAGCTGAGGTTCCGCTTGAATAGGTAGGGTAGCAATAAAGTACAATTTCGTCTCGTCGCTAAGCTGTAATAGAGGGGTGCCAGCCTCTATATTTTGTCCCGCCTTCACATACAATTCTTCTACACGCCCTGAAAAGCTGGCCCGCACCGTGACCAATTTATAGTGAGAGGGTCTGCTCGTCGCACCTTTGCTACTATTTACCGTTCTATCGCTGGAGTCGACGTTTGCGTTATCGATGGTTGACGGCGCTTTTGATGGCTCCTTGCCATCGGTCACGCTGTTTTTTATGCCTGTCTTATTATCATTGTCATCAGTAGTGGCTTGCTCAGGGCGGGAGTGGGTCTCTTTTTCTTGTTTGTCTGCCAGCTGTGCGCCTTTGGGACCGTCGGCGTTATTAGCCAATGTATTCTCTTGGGGCGCGTTCTCGGTTTCTAGCGGCGCATCGTCTGCTGTACGCTCTGAGTGCATTCCCTTGTTACTGCTCTCCAAACGTCGAACAATGAGCAAATGCGTCTCTTTTTCTACCCATTGTCCCTCACTGATCAGTATTTCTTTGACGTTGATAGGGTGTGCGGCTATAAACTTGGTTTGTTTGATGGGTTCGATACGACCTTGCAGTCCCACACTAGGCTGATAGCGTGAGGGCTTAATACTCAATATGTGCTCTGGTGTTATGGTCACGCTATCATTAGTAATGACAATTGGCGTATCGACTGCGGCACTGTCTGTGGAAGTCACGGGTTCATCAGTAGGTGGCGATGGCTGACAGGCGGCAAGCAAGAAAGCACTGAGTAAATAGGTGCTGTTTTTTAAAAGTTTAGAAGCAGTCATAGCCGTCACCGTAGGAATCGTTATTTTATTATATAGTGAATTGTATCGAGGTGAAACAATTGCCCAATACTTACGATAATTACCAAGATTGAGGTTTTAATTACTAATAAATAGGCACAATCATTGCGCTCGCGAGTAACAACCATTTTTATGTTACTGGCTAGTGTGAACATTTATTTGTTAATGACTGGAAAAGGGTCAATAACTGTGCTAAAACGAACATAACAAATTCTATTGATACACTTTTATTACAAAATAAAATTATCCAGCAATGTGATTATCGTTTCTATATAATGCAGAAATATCATGCGGTTGATGGTTTTAGAAATTGAGAGCGCTATCGATGACTTATGTATGACTGTTCTCTGAGCGCGCGTTACCAACACTGAGGTAATGGGCGCTCAAAAAAGCGAAATAGTTCGGGCAAAAAACGCCGAGTAGGGCTCAATTTAGCAAATTTATCAATCAGAAAGTGCGTATAGTAACCCATGTTGATGCCCTGTTTGACAGGCAGAGATTGACAGATGACAGATTCACTGTCATAACACATGGCAATACAAATTTAGACGGCCGTATCACGTGAAGAACACGTGATATGACGAGGTAAAAAAACCGTTAAAAGTTTGTATTGATCGGTAGCATTACGAATCAATAGTCGTTTATAGGACAGTGATAATGGAAAATAATTTTGATGGTTTAAAAGTGATGGTGATTGATGACTCAAAAACCATTCGCCGTACCGCAGAAACCCTATTGCAAAAAGCGGGTTGTGAAGTAGTGACCGCGATTGACGGTTTTGATGCGTTAGCAAAGATTGTTGATAACAACCCAGATATTATTTTTGTCGATATTATGATGCCGCGTTTAGATGGCTATCAGACTTGTGCGTTGATAAAAAACAACCCAGATTATGCCAGTAAGCCCGTGATTATGTTGTCGTCTAAAGATGGCTTGTTTGATAAAGCGCGGGGCCGTATCGTTGGTTCTGATGAGTATTTGACGAAGCCATTTAGTAAAGATGAGCTGTTTGAGGCAATTAACCAGTACCGCTAGGACAAATAAGTAAATGTGTGATTAAATTCAGGCTGAACAATCTGTGAGATTTCGGTAAACTTTACAGGTTAGGCGATATGGCCTAGGCATTTGGGTTTATGAATATTTACAAATAATTGCTCAACGTTTCATCACAACCTTTAAGAAAGTCTCTTTGTCATTCATGTTTGACGAGTCATTTTACTTGGGTTGTTTCAATAATACCCCACTCTCAACTTGAAATAAGCAAATCAAACTGAAGAGGCGGATTACCAAGTTTTTTGTTGATTACAAAGCATAGATTATGCGACAGAATCTTACGAATCAATCGATGAGACAAATGCCATAAATCTCTTGCTCGCACTCTTTGTATATTAAATCGTTCTGATAGCTGACCAATGACTGTTTCAACGATACGGCGGGCTTTCATTAGCCGTCTTACCACAGGTTTGGGTCTATCCTCTTTCATGTTGGCTCTGAGTGGCGTTTGTAAATCCACGCCTTGAGCGTCGTAGTACGATGTCAGACTAGGGCTGATATACCCTTTATCAGCACCGAGCAAACCATGGATATTGTCAGTAATATCAGGCGCAACCGCTCTTTCATCAACATTGGCAGGAGCAAAGGTAAAGCCTTTAATCATGCCCGATAAGTTAACAAGCAAATGGCCTTCAAAGCCATAGTACCTCTCTTGCTTAGCCGCACAGTAGCTAAAAGCTGCTAAGTCTTGATAATTCTTATGCCGATAAGCGCGTCCATAATGACAGACGGGTATCGGAAAGCCATCCATAAAATGAATGTTGTCACGGCCTTCAATTTGACTGACTTTATCTTGTATCTGCTGTTTGACTTGCCACAGATTGGCGCAGTGCTTTGCGAAGTTAGGGTATGAGCCGATGGCTGGAAACCAGTCTTGCCAATGCTGGGTAAAGTATTGCCAAATTTGTTTGTCTTGATCAAGGTGTAAAAATTCACCGACCATCTCCATGCAAATAACCTCAGGATCACTCAGCTTTGGTGCGTAACCTGCACCTCGCAAGGGTTTGGTGACGACTGTTTTGTAATATTGCTCTACCATTAAATAGATATTGATGATAAATTCGTCTATGGGCATCTCATGACTCCATTGTGTTCTTGGTCGAAAACAATAGATTAGTGAGGTGCTCTTCTTTTTTCAATCACTTTCAATGTTGAGAGTGGGGTAATAATATAAAAATATATCCTCTGGGGTATTTTCGAAAAAAGGGAATTCTTATGACTACTGTTTTAGTCATTGACGACTCGCCATCTGAAATGGCGAAATTTCGCGACATGCTTGCTCGACATAATTTTACAGTATTAGAGGCGACAAATGGTGAGCAAGGCTGTCAGATGGCCGTGGATCATCTACCAGATGTCATCCTAATGGATGTGGTTATGCCAGAGATGAATGGTTTTCAGGCCACTCGTAAAATCACTCGTGGTGAAACCACAGCCCACATTCCTGTGATTATGATCAGTACCAAAAATCAAGAAACAGATAGGGTTTGGGGCAAACGTCAAGGCGCTAAAGAGTACATGGCTAAGCCAGTTGATGAAAATGGATTGGTTAATATCATTCGCAAAGTAATGGAGTAGCTTGTGGCATCCAGGGGATTTATTGAGCTTCTGCGTTTAGCAGATTTGGCCCGCGCCCGCAAAAGTGGACGACGCGGTGGACAAGAGTATGACTGGCAAGGTGTGGTATTTGAGATTGGCGGACAGCGACTGGTTGCTCCGATGGGTCAGATATCAGAAGTATTGGCCATGCCAGAGTACACAAGCTTGCCTTTAGTAAAACCCTGGATGTTAGGCATCGCCAATATTCGTGGACGCCTATTACCAATAACGGACTTGTCTCAGTTTTTACAGGTTCCTAGCCGCTTAACGCAAATGAGCCAACGAAAAGTCATTGTCATCGATCAGGACAATCTGTTTTCAGGACTGTTGGTCGATCAAGTCATTGGTATTGAGCAGTTTACTCGGGACCAGTACCGAGCAGAAGCGATTGAGCCTAGCTCACCCTTTGCCCCCTATAATCATGGAAAGTTTGTTAAAAATGAGCAGGATTGGTATGTCTTTATGCCAAGCTTGCTCGCACAAGATGTGCAGTACACCGATGCTGCAATATAGCTGTCGATAACAGAGTACGTAGCTGTTAGAACAATGACTAAATAATAGCGAATGACATGATACGGTTGGATGTCAGCATTCATACAGGCTTTGCTAATCACTGCTGCTTTTATAACAGTAAGATTGTCAAAGTCAGTCACGAGAAGACTTTGACGATTGTTTGAAAGGAAACGCACTATGAGTGATGTTATAAAAAAACCTGTCGCTGGTACGACCAAAAAAACAGCAGATGGCAAAGAGGCTAATAACACTTGGAAACTGTTATTAGGATTTTTTGTTCTAGTGAGTGTGGTCTGTTTGATTTGGCTGGTAAATTCGTTATCGTCAGTGAGCCAGTACTTAGCCGATTTTAACCAATCTGTTGTTTTACCAGCGGTTGTATTTGCCATAGGGGTCCTAGGGATTCTGTTTACTCTGTATCAGCTGCTTAAGCAGCGTGGTGGGTCCGAGCGATTACTGATTGAAAAAGAAACCCTACGCCGTCGTCAAGAAGCAGAGGCAGAGTCTGAGCGTGCCCGTCAGATTCAAGAAGAAAACGAGCGTAACCAGATAGCCATTCTACGTTTGCTTGATGAATTGGGGGATTTGGCAGAAGGGGATCTAACGGTTAATGCCACGGTATCAGAAGATTTTACAGGGGCCATTGCTGACTCAGTGAACTTTGCGATTGATCAGTTGCGCCAGTTAGTACTGGTGATTAATAACACGGCTGCCCGCGTTTCACAGTCCTCAGAGCAAACACAGATGAATGCGGTTGAACTGGCTGAAGCATCTGAGCATCAAGCACAAGAAATTGCAGGTGTGTCAGCGGCTATTAATGAGATGACTGTCTCGATTGACCAAGTTTCAAACAACGCGTCAGAGTCTGCGACGGTTGCCCAGCGTTCAGTGGCTATCTCGCACAATGGGGCGGCGGTTGTACAGCGCTCTATTGAGGGCATGAACGTTATTCGTGATCAGATTCAAGAGACGTCCAAACGTATCAAGCGTCTTGGTGAGTCTTCGCAAGAAATTGGTGACATCGTTGGTTTGATTAATGACATTGCGGACCAGACCAACGTGCTGGCATTGAATGCTGCTATTCAGGCATCGATGGCGGGCGAAGCTGGTCGAGGCTTTGCGGTTGTTGCCGATGAGGTCCAACGCCTTGCTGAGCGCTCTGCTAATGCCACCAAACAGATTGAAACACTGGTAAAAACCATTCAGGCAGATACCAATGAAGCGGTTATGTCAATGGAATCAACGACCTCTGAAGTTGTACGTGGGGCGCGTTTGGCGAAGGATGCTGGTGAAGCGCTAGAAGAGGTACAGAGTGTTTCTAACACGTTGGCTGATTTGATTCAAAACATCTCAAATGCAGCCATGCAGCAGGCTGAATCTGCTGGACACATCTCGCACACTATGAATATTATCCAAGACATTACCTCACAAACCTCATCTGGGACGATGGCAACAGCGCGTTCTATTGGTGAGCTGAGCGAGATGGCGGCAGCGCTACAAGAGTCAGTAACAGGCTTTAAAGTAACGAATGACGATGAGTTGTTAGACAGTGACATGATAAGTACGGAAAATACGTTGTCAGAAAGCGCTTGATAATAACGCTCAGTGCTAAGTCAGTACTGAACGGTTTATCGTCTTTTATTAATGTGTGCGTTAAAACGCTGTACGAGCCGTGATGACGTGCAGCAAAAATCATAGCAGGTGATGTGAATAATTTTACTCAACCAGATGGCGATCCCATTCAATCAGGCAAGAATTCTTTGGTCACAGACGCTAGGCAGGAAGACAGTCTTGATGTGCAGCAGTGGCAACGGTACATAGAGCAAGAAATTGGCTTTGTTCTACCAGATGTCCAGCTGCAGTGGTTGATAAATGCGATTGACCGTACGGTATTAACGCATGGACTGACAGCTAATAGTTTATGGCATCAACTGCCAAACAATACTATGTTACGTCAGCAGTTGTTAGATAAAGTGCTGATCCATGAAAGTCGTTTCTTTCGCCACATGCCGTCTATAGAATTTGTCACAAAGTATGCGCGGCAGCATCAATTGACGGCCTCCGACCGTAGTAGTGACAATGGCTCTAGTGAGTTATTTCGTATTTGGAGCGTTGGTTGTGCAAGTGGGCAGGAAACGTGGTCGCTCGCGATGAGCTTGGCAGCGGAGCCATTGAAAAACTATGTGATATTGGGTACTGATGTCAGCCAACAAGCCATTTTACAGGCACGACTGGGGCAGTATGATAAGCGGCAGCAGCTCTTAATTCCCGCCCGTTGCCAGCAGTTTGTTCAGCCATTGCGAGATAAGAGTGAGGCGCATCAGTCAAATTTTTATGGTTTATCTGCTGTAAAAAAAGCGACAAACAGTACGCACGCAGACTGGCAGGTTGCGCCAATATTGCAACAGCGCGTTAGTTTCGCTTTACACAACATTATTGAGAAAAAACCACCCACGTCGCATCTTCAGCATGTGATCATCTGTCAAAATATGCTGCTATATTTTCGTAAGTTTGATCAGCGCGATATTCTAGCGAGACTATCAGAACAGTGTGCGTTAGGTGGATATATTATATTGGCTCCAGGTGAGGCGTTGTTTTGGCGTCCTTCGAATATGCGCCGTATTGCGCACCCACAGGTTAATGTGTGGCAAAAAATCCACGCCTAAATTAGTGCCTAAACGAGTTAGGATAAACCGATGAAAAACCAGCCCAATGACATAGTGACGCTTGAATGGTTGTTACCTCTGTTTAATCAGCAATTATCACAGATATCTGAGGGCTGGCAATTAGGCGCTGATCGCACTAATGCCGAGCAGATGGTACAGAACTACCATCAGGTTGGTGGGGCGCTGACCATGATCCGCCTGCCTTTATTGGCAAGTCTCGCCAATAAACTGAGTTTGCTGGCAGAAGCAAGCAATCGCACAAGCAGCCACAATAGTAACTCTACTCATCGTCGTATCGGCCAACTGTCTCATGAGTTGTTGCAGCGAGAATTGAATCAATACGCACATACGAGCAGTTACCGTACCGCCTTTGTTAGTAACGCTACTAACAAGCTTACGCAGGCGTTGGCAAAATTAGGGATAGAGACTGACTCACCTGCTAGTCTTATCGATCATCAAGGTGAGCATTCATACCCTAACGCTGTCGATGACCATGTTACTGACGACCGTTTTATTGACGACAGTGTTATCGATAATATTGAGGTGGTAGTACCGACTAGTAGAGCCGCTACGCAGTTGGCTGACCATCACTATCAACAGTTATTACTGGTTTGGCGACAGCAAGTACAAGAGTTACTGGTTACCAATACCAATCAGGCCTCTTTATTAACGGTATTAGCAAGGGTCAGTCAATACTTATGGCAGACCACTCAGGATGGTGACTTACAACGCCTGTGGTATGTAACAGACTTGTGGCTCAATGATCTGACTCATAACGACACACCGCTGCCCGAACAGTATGCACCCTTGTTAAGTCAGCTTGAGCAAATGATAGCGTCTTGTGTCCAGCAAACTCAGCTGTCATCGAGCACTATTAAACATTTAACTACCAGCGTGTATGCCGAGTTAAATAGCCTAGTCCAAAACAGTGAGCGCACGCAGTCTACGCTAAGCGGTGTGTCACGTAGCGCACCGACGCCTTCACGTTTTTTACCACGAATACTAAGTGAGCTTGAAACACTTATCTTCCATTTGGATAAGCCAGACACGCTTTTAACACCGTTGCAAAACATAAAAAGTCAGCTTAAGGGGCGAGGCTGGACATACTATGTGGCACAAGTCGACACGGTGCTTACAGATATAGAGCACGCTTTATCGTCAGAAACAGGCTTTGCCCAAGAGCAGGGGCAGATTGAGCGTAAGCTTCAAGAGTTGTACAGTGCTATTTATAATACCGAACAGACGATATCTCTTAAAATAGGAAACGCGGCCTCTTTTATTACGCGGTCTGATGTGGGCGAAAGTGTTGATACGCAAACGGCTGATAGTCAGGATTCAACTTCTGCTGGCGAAGGCTTGCGTGAGCTACGTATTGCGGTCGAAGACGTCAAGCAAAGCTTTAGTGCATATATACAGCGTCAAGATATCCATCTGTTGCCAACGGCTACAGACTTTACCCGTATTGGTGATGCTTTTGCTGACATGGGTTTACCCGCCATTCGCCAAACCATGAATGACATGGCCAGCATATTTACACAACTGGCAACTCACAAGATCGAAGCGCTCAGTTGGGATATGACCCAATCGCTAGCTGAGGGACTAACATCTATTGAGCTGCTGCTTGATTACCTTGCGCAGCAAGTTTTCAACCAGCAGTTACTAACACGGGCCAATGAGCACACTGCTAAAGCCGCACAGCTTCTAGATGTTTATATTGAAGCACCAGAGACGATCAACGACACTTTTCTGACGCAAAAGCCCGCCGCAACGAATGTACTTCGTTATGATGATAGTGGCGAGATTGCCCCTGTTGCTGATTCAGACACAGACAGTGAGAGTGTGGTAGAGCAAGCAACAACCGACGTTGGCAGTAACAGCGCTAATGACCAGAATAATAGTACCGAGAGTGCTGCATTGATGCGCGCTCGTGAGCAAGTCAAGCCTGATAACTTTGAGATAGATGAAGAGATTCGCGACATCTTTATCGAAGAGGCGACAGACGTCATCACTGACCTAGAAGACTTCTTGCCTATCTGGCAGCAGGATGCACAGGACTTAACTCCCTTAACGGAAGTACGCAGAGGCTTTCATACCTTAAAAGGCTCAGGGCGTATGGTCGGGGCTTTTAGTATCAGTGAGATGGCGTGGTCAATCGAAAACCTACTCAATCGCCTTTTAGATAAGACCTTACCTGTCACAGATGAGGTAGTCAGTCTTGTGATAGAGACGACCAAGCGTTTGCCAGCGTTGGTCACAGACTTTGCAGCGCAGCAATTACCAGGTTTTGACCCTGCCATTACTATTTTACAAAGCCAAAATTTAATGACGCAGCAGCCTATCAATGCTGGGCTAACCGCCTCTGAGCCTGCGCTGACTGATACTGAAGTATCAAGTTTGACGGCGGATTATGCTGAGTTGTCAGATTCTCTCGATACCGTTTATGAGTCTACCAAAGACAGTAATGATAGTGAAAGGAGCAGTAAACCTGCGTCCTTATCTACACTAGCGATACCAGCGGTATTGGAGCCTTTTATGGCGGAGACGGATCAGTTGCCAGTAGATGCGAGCGATGCCGATCCTGATATTAAAGAGATATTTATAGAAGAAGCCAATGAAGTGTTGGCAGAAATCATACCTTTATGTGCAAATTGGCAATTGTCACCAACAGATTTAAGCGTGCTGGCGGATATCCGTCGCGGGTTCCACACCTTAAAAGGGTCGGGGCGTATGGTAGGAGCTAACTACACTGCGGAGCTGGCATGGGCAATAGAAAACATGCTGAATCGACTCTTGGATCGTAGTATTACGGTCTCAGCAGATATGTGTCAGCTTATTGCAGATGTGTTAGCTGCCTATCCTACGATGCTAACGGTGTTTGAAAATAACGGTCAAGAATACCCTGCTATGGTGCCACTATGGATTGCGTGCGCTAAGGCTTTCAGTAAACAGCGAGGGGATGAGTTCAGCTATTCGGCCTTGACCGAGCAAGCATCGAATGAGTTTGAGCAAGAGGAGAGTAACCAAGATTGGGTCGTGTCAGCTGATGTGGATGAAGCCGATCTTATTGATGACAGTAGCGAAGAGATAGATATTACGCTGCAGACGATTAACTCTGTCAATGAAATGATAGCAGAAGCACCCATTATCTTAGCGCCGCAAAGCGAAAAAGAAAAAGCATTTTTTGAGATTTTTATCGACGAAGCTGAAGGGTTGTTACACGATATTGATCAATTCGTTGATGAACATCAAAATCAGCCTTATGTTGAAGTGACCGATGCGATTGTACGGGCGTTTCACACGTTGAGAGGGGCGTCTGGCTCTAGTGCTTTAGCCGCTATCAGTGAAGTTAGTGCGACCATTGAGCATAGCTTGGAGTTGTTGCAGCAGCAAGATACGGCCATGAATGCTCAGCATTTAGAAGCGTTGGCTCAGTCTGCCACGTTGATGGATGGCTACTTGTACAACTACAAACAAAACATTCAACCACAAGATGTGTCGATAGAAGACGCGCAAAGTCAACAAGATATAGCCTCTTTACAAGCGATGCTGGGCGAGCCATATGGCGTTAGCGATGCTGAGGTTATATCGGATAATAAACCAACGATAGCGCAGCTTTTAGACAATCATATCGATGAATTATTGGATGCTGAATGGGAGTTAGATGCTGCACTGAGCCACTCTGAGACAGCGCAAGTTCAAAGTTATATAGAGCAGCAAATTTCGCAAATACAGTATTTAGCCAATAAAGCCCAAGCGTTTCCAAAATTCACCTCAATTCTCAATGAGCTGGGTCACGCTTATACCTACTTGCAGGGTAATCCTGACAAAGCAAGAGACAAAAACGTTCAAGCGGTATTACATGACGGCCATGCCCAATTAGTCGGTTTGTTTGACGCATTAGCGGGTAGTATGTCACTGAAAATCGATCAGCAAGCTCTTGATGACCTGCAAAGTATCTACCAAAATGATGACAGCAGTACTCATAATGAAAGCGTCTTTACTGTGCAAACCGTCTCAGCGCCTGATCTACAACTTGAGTCTATTGATACCGACGCTGAACTGTTGGAGATCTTCTTAGAAGAGGCGCAGGAGCTTGATACAGCGCTAGACGAGAGCTTTAATAAATGGCGTGCTGATATCACCAATGTTAATGCGTTAAAAGTTTTGCAACGCCATCTGCACACTATCAAAGGTGGCGCGCGGATGGCAGGTATTCGTAGTATTGGCGATTTGACTCACGAAGCTGAAAGTATCTATGAAGCGTTTGTAGAGAACAGACGAGCACCAACAGCGCAATGGCTTGAGATTATGCAGGTGGTGCAGGACACGATGTCACTGCAATTGATGCATATCGTAAATTATAAAAAATCGTTTTTTGCCTCAGCGCTTATCGAGCAACTACAACAGTTTGAAAAAGCAAAAACGTTGCCAGAAACGGTAGAGCTCATCATACCAGCACCGAAGAGCCGTTTTGACTCTGAGACGGTAAGTACAGCTGCTGACAGTAGTTATGATAGCGATGCGGCGTCTGATGCTTTAAGCCTAGACACTATGATTAAACAGTCATGGGCTCATGGTTTGCCTGATCCTGATATATTGGCGGTGTTTTTAGAAGAAGCAGAAGAGCTTACCAATCGTAATAAGTATCTGCATTTATTCTTAAAAGATACAAGTAACACAACCGCGCTTCAAGCGCTTCAGCGTGATTTGCACACCATCAAAGGTGGGGCGCGAATGGTTACTGCGGCTGGCATCGCTGATTTGGCTCATGAGATGGAGGCTGTTTATAAAGATTTTGTAAATAACCGCCGTCCTACTACCAAAAAAGTATTAGAGTTACTCGTTGCCAGTCATGACTGGCTTGCCGATGCGGTATCGATGCTTAGACAGCATGTCAATCCGCCAACGCCTGCATTGCTCATTGAAGCGTTACAGCAGTTTGGTAAAAATCCAGACAGTTTAAAACAAATACCCAAGGAGTCTCTGCAGGCACAGCATGAAGCAATCTTCATAGCGAGAGAAAGGCAGGATTCACAGTATCTTGCGAAAGATATTAGTGACATGCCAGCGATGGTCAGCAGTACCAACGAGGAAGATCAGAGTGCTAACAATAATGAGATGATTCGTATTTCAGGAGGGTTGATCGAGCATATGATCAACTTGTCCGGCGAGTCAGCCATTAACCGTGCGCGTATCGATATGGGTATGAGCAGCTTGACCAACAGTATTGAAGATATGGGTATCACAGTACAGCGGCTAGCCGATCAGTTACGCCGGATGGAAATCGAGCTTGAGGCACAAATTTTATCGCAGATAGACGATGAGCTGATTGAGAATGAAGATTTTGACCCTCTAGAGATGGATCAGTACTCTTCTTTGAATCAATTATCAAAGTCTTTGACAGAATCGGCGTCGGATTTGGTTGATATTAACCACACCTTGTTAGAGAAAACACGTGATAGCGAAAGTCTTTTATTACAGCTGTCACGAACACAAACTGAGTTGCAAGATGGGCTTATGCATTCGCGTATGGTGCCATTTACGCGCTTGACCCCGCGTCTTGAGCGGGTCGTGCGTCAGACCGCTAATGAGCTTAACAAGTCTGTTGAGTTAACAATCATCAACGCTGATGACGAGATGGATAGAACCATCCTAGAGCGTATTACCTCGCCGCTTGAGCACATGCTGCGTAACGCGGTCGATCATGGTATCGAGAACACCTCGACGCGTCTAAAAGCAGGTAAGGAGCGTAGTGGGCGTATCACTCTTGAAGTACAGCGTGAAGGAAGTGAGATTGTCATTCAGTTAGTAGATGATGGTCGCGGTATTGATGTAGACGCGGTACGTAATAAAGCGATCTCTCAAGGTCTTATTGACGCAGACGATAACAGCCTCACTGATCTTGATATCATGCAATATATTTTTAATGCTGGCCTAAGTACCAGTAAACAAGTGACGCAAATCTCTGGTCGCGGCGTTGGGATGGACGTGGTTATTAGTGAGATTCGTCAATTAGGTGGCGCCGTATCGGTCACCTCGGAGTTAGGTAAGGGATCACGCTTTACGATGCGTTTACCACTGACGGTAGCCGTGTCTGATGCGTTGGTGGTACGGGCCGCCGATCGATATTATGCGATACCATTGGTGCAGATTGAGCGTGTGGTTCGTATCAGTCCAGAAAAGCTTTACGACTATTATCAGTCAAATGATGCAACATTGAGCTTTGAGGACGGTGATTATCGGGTACGCTATTTAAATGAAATCTTATCAGGCAATAAGCTAAATGAGCTTGTCGTTAATACCAACACCAGTTTGCCGCTCATTCTTATTAAAAACCGCACAGGACACAACATTGCTTTACAAGTTGACCAAATCGCAGGGTCACGTATTGAGGTGGTGGTAAAACCATTAGGAAAACAGCTGTCAAACCTGCCTGGGATTTCAGCTGCTACTATTATGGGCGATGGCTCAGTAATGCTCATCTTAGATCTGATCGCGTTAATGCGTAATGCTCAGTTAAGTAAAAACGTCACGAAATCCGCTGATGCTAAACGAGGTCGTTTAGAGTCTAAGTCCACGGTCTTAGTCGTCGATGACTCAGTCACCGTACGTAAAGTAACGTCACGTTTCTTGGAGCGCCAAGGGTTTAATGTGGCGGTGGCAAAAGATGGTATCGATGCGATTGAGATATTACAAGACACGACCCCAGACATGATACTGCTAGACATTGAGATGCCGCGCATGGACGGTTTTGAGGTCGCTACCCAAGTCAGACACAATAAGCGCTTACAGCACATTCCTATCATTATGATTACCTCACGTACGGGTGAGAAGCACCGTGAGCGTGCTCTAGAGATTGGCGTGAATGACTACATGGGTAAGCCATTCCAAGAGCAAGAGCTGCTCAGTAAAATCCAGCAGATACTGGGTCAAAAGGTCAGCTTGACTCATGATGGATAATGCACGTGTTTTGGCACTGAGTAAAAAAAACAAAGATGATATCAAGGTGATGGTGGTAGCAGAAGACTACCATCAGCGTATGGCTTTTTCGGACACTGTACGCAGTTGTGGTTTTACCCTCGTTGGTTGTGTGTCACGGCTGCAATTGCAAAAAAAAAGCGAGCTTGCTGATGTGGTCATCGACATTTGGCTGATAGACAGTGACTACGATGATAATGTGCTTACCGTGACTACTGCCTCTAAACCCGCCGCCGTACTGGTCGGTTTTAGTCAAGCACCTTATCTGAATGAAGCGCAGCAGTATGCCAAATGGCAGCGTAAGTTAAAGCGTAAGCTTGCACACATATTTGCTTTGCCGCTCTTAGTAGATGCCCCTGTTCAAAAGAATGAAAGTCCTGAAATAGAGTGGCGCTATGTGGTTTTTTTGGGCGCTTCTATGGGAGGGCCTAATGCCATAAAAGAGTTTTTAGATAACGTGTCGCCCACGCTGCCGATTTGTATTTTACTGGCCCATCATTTTAACAGAACCATGATTGATACCTTGCCGCGCATACTCAACCGTCATAATAACTGGCGTTGTCAGGTCATCACTTCTTCACAGCGCTTACGAGCCGGTCAGTGCCTTATAGCACCTATCGATAAGCAGATTGTCTGTGATTCAACAGGTCGGGTAATACTGTTAGATCAAGCTTGGAGCGGGGAGTATAAACCTGCTATCGGTCAGATTCTCAAAAACACCAGCGACGTTTATGGTAGTGAGCTTATCAATATCATATTTTCAGGGATGGGCAACGATGGATCCCAGTACTTGGATCTCATTCAACATAACAACAGTCAATTGTGGGCGCAAGACCCTAGTTTGAGCGCTTGCTCAAGTCAACCTCAGGCTATTATTGATTCAGGGTATTGTGGTTTTGTCGGTAGTCCAGCGGATTTGGCAAAAAAACTGACGGATTATATTGGCGAGAGGGCGGTGACAAGCTCTTCGCCTTAACTTATGGTGAGCGATGTATGAAACAAATTTTGAAACATTCGTTTGAGGCAGTAAGCTTGCTGACCACAAACAACGGTATGCTCGATGTTACTGTTATTCCAGCTGTTAACCAACCTGACTGGTTGATTCCAAGTAGCCTGATTTTGAGTGTGGAAAACTGTGCCGAGCGTACGTCAACCTATAACTGGCAGCAACAAGCGTTGATGGTATTTCATCTGTTACCGCAGGATCAGTCGCCAGAGACAATCGTGGTATTAGAGGGTAATACCTCAGATCACCGCTTGGCTTTGCAAACGGCAGGTAAGTTGCAACCACGACAAGTGCGTATTTCTGAGGTGAAAGACATTGATGTCCCTGAGCAGTTCGATAATTCTGAGCCCCTCAATAATATGGATACTGATGATAGAGGATTACCCCTTAATGAAAACGTTGTGCTATCCTACCTTTTTCAAACCGTTATGATTGATGACAAAACTTACTTGGTGCCAGACTTAGATAAAATTGCGCACCAATTAATTGATTTAGACAGCTAACTTTTCATCTGTTTTTGAGTGGGTCTTTGCTATCAAAGCGATCGTCCAGTTATCCTTGATGATGATTAACTACTGAATCATAGCTGTTTTGTCTATCACGTGAATGACAGCTAATTGATGACGAGGGTAATAGGGCAACTCATGAGTAATGTAAATTCAAACGTATCAAAGTGGTCCGTCAGTAGCCGTATTTTTCATTGGATTAGTGCGATTTTGTTGCTAGTCACGTGGGTAATGATACTGCTGTATGACAATCTTGATAGCAACCTTTATATCGGATTGCATAAATCGTTTGGCATCAGCTTGCTGTTTTGGATGATAGCGCGGGTCATCAACCGTCTATTGACTAAAGCTCCGCCATCAGTCCCAATGCCAAAGTGGCAAGCCCTGCTGGCACACTTAACCCATTTCGGTTTGTATGCGTTATTAATCGCCATGCCAATGGCCGGCTTGTTAATGACGGTCTATGGTGGCCGACCAGTTGATATTTTTGGCTTGTTTCAGATTCCAGTGTTTGTCACCCCAGATCGCGGTTTGGCCCGCTCCTATAATGATTTGCACACTGATATTATCTGGCCTGCGATTATTGCGTTTACGCTTATCCATATTGGCGCAGCTTTGTATCATCAGTTTGTGAAAAAAGACAATTTGATAGCGCGCATGAAGTAGTCGTTTTTGTGTTACTTCTTATCGACGAAAAGCCCTAAGCACGAGAGTACTTAGGGCTTTTTTAGGTGCGGCATAAAGGCGTCAAGGCACAAAAGAGCGTTTGACGACGTTATTTTTTATGCTCAGGCAAACTGATATTCATCTCTAGTACATCTAAGCTGTCTTCAGAACGATGATTGATATTGACATCATCTATCTGGACGCCATTGACATACTTATTAACCACTTCTAGTATTTCACGTTTCATTTTTTCGATACGATCAACGGTTAAGCGATTATTTAAACGATTTTCGCTAGCAACGATAACCTTAAGACGTTCAGTAGCTAAATTAGCGCTGCCTGCGCTACTACTGTCGTCAGTACCAAACAGGCTACTCCAAAATCCTTTTTTCTTAGTCATCATTAACCCCCAAACCAGCGCTGTAATAAACTTTTTTTCTTCACGTCAATATGACGTAGTGGACGTTCTTCGCCTAAGAAACGGGCGACAATGTCATCATAACACTGACCAGCAACAGAATCGGTATAATGAATAACGGGCTCACCGTGGTTAGATGCTTCGAGCACTGAATGGCTTTCAGGAACCACGCCAAGTAACGGCACTTTTAGGATATCATTCGAAATCGTATCGATATCCATCATCTCATTAGCAGCGGCACGTTCGGCATTGTAACGAGTGATAATCAAGTGCTCACGTACCGTACCTTGATTCTCTGCGACCTTTTTCGTTTGGCTTTGTAAAATACCAATAATACGATCTGAGTCACGCACTGATGAGATCTCAGGGTTGGTGACGATGATCGCTTCATCAGCATGATACATTGCTAACTGAGCTCCGCGCTCAATGCCAGCAGGCGAATCGCAGATAATATAGTCAAACTGTTTAGACAGCTCAGCCATAACCTCCGCCACACCTTCATTTGTCAATGCGTCTTTGTCACGGGTTTGACTGGCGGGAAGGATGTACAAGTTTTCGAGCTGTTTGTCTTTGACAAGGGCTTGCGACAAGCGCGCGTTACCGGTGATGACATCGACAAAATCGTAAACAATTCGGTTCTCACAACCCATGATCAAGTCTAGATTACGTAGACCCACATCAAAATCGATAACGACTGTCTTATAGCCACGCAACGCTAAACCAGCGGCAAAAGAGGCACTTGTCGTGGTTTTGCCCACACCGCCTTTACCTGAAGTGATTACAACTATCTTCGCCACAATGGCACACTCCTATGAATCAATGGGTTATCTTTATATAAATAGGGCAACGGCATGTTATTCACATACGATATATACACTACCTGCGAACCTAGCCTAGCATAAATAAACAAAAATTTATAGCAGGTCGAGACTAAAGCAGAAAAACAGTTTCTATATAGACCACACGGCCTCGTTACCTAAAATTTACCAGTTAATACGGCCTTTTTTATCTAATAAAATAGGCATGTATGAAGAGGGTAAATAGTGGCAGAGCTAGCGATTCATCATAGAGCAATTTTGTTAAATAAACTTACTATAATATTAAGTAAGCCACTTATAAGGCCGTTAAGAGTCGACCAGCTTAGTCAGCCGACCCTTCTAAAAAGCGCCTAAAATACTGATGGGTGCAAACCAGTGAGTCTGTTAGGTTTCATCCATCACCGTAAATACCAGACCTTCACCTTCTATAAACCTGACTTGCACTGACTTATCAATCACATGCTCGGGTAAGTTGTCGCGCAAGCAATAGGTGCCAGCCACCGAAACCAATGATGGATTGAAAACCTGACAAAAAATACGCGCATCTTTGTCACCAGTTGCGCCTGCAACCAGTCGACCTTGGGCACGACCGTAGATGTGTAAGCTATTATCAGTAATCGCTTCAGCACCGCTATTGACACTGTTGGTCAAGATTAAGTCACCGCCAACATGATTGAGGCTTTGCCCTGAGCGTAGCATTTGGTCATAAATGAGGCTGGTAATTTGCTCCGTGCTCACTAGGGATTCTGCAGTGACATCAGATATCGTTGTTTCAGTGGCTGTGTCGTTGATTGCAGTGGTGTCTTTATTGCTGGCCAAATCGGCATTTTTATCCTCGGCTACTTTAGCGACCTGCGGCGCTGCTTTTTTGCTCGGTAAAATACGCTCGATACGTTTGCCGTCAGCGGGGAAGATTGCCAAGCGCTGTGCGCGTGCTTGTTCGTCCAGTTTCCCTGTCACTACGCCGATAGGTTGTAGACCCCATGACCATAACAGCTCTACCAATGCTGATAAGTCTTGCTCAACCTCACTATCGATGAGGATGGGGATATTGCTGGTTTTATTGCTCAGCGTTTCAGCAAGCTGGGCTTCAATAGCGACCAGATCATCGGTACTAAACTGCAAACGTGAAAAGGTCAGCATCTTGCCATAAAAGGCCAACGCTGGTGCGGCACTCGAGGCCTGGTTATTGTTCTCTAAAACTGTCATATATAAATCCTCAAGAGATAATCCTATCGCTGTACTCACGCTGCTATTTTGTTATCGAACCATATTGTTTATTTACTACTGAGCCATACCCACTGTTAGAAGTACAGGTTACAAATTAAGCATGTCTTGATGTTTCCACTGCTGTACTTTTACTTGAGCTTCAAACTCAGTCAGACTGTCATCAATGATACTCGAAATCAAGGTATCCAGTGCAGTATTATCCGTGTCTATATTCGCAATACCATTCGCAATCGCTACCATCAATGCGTCGAGACGCTCAGTGTCAAGCAGGCGTTTATTCAACGCGTAAACGACGTTTTCACCTATGTTATGCCCGACATGTTGTAGCTGCGATTCAATTAAACTACCAGCGATGGGTATCATGCGCAGGTAACGGCGTAACTCGGGGGTGTTGGCCAACCCTTCTTCAATAGCATGGCCCATCTCACTGGCTAACATATTGCCGCCGCCTGTTGATGCCGTCAATGCCTGTAATTTGGGTGCTAGCTCTGACCGTAGTACGGACAACAATGCGGCTTCAATTTCCGTGCGATTTCGCGCAATCGTGGATTCAATAAGTGATTTGTGCGTCTCAGGGTTGGTCAGTTGCTGCCGAAAATTTTGGATAGCGGTTAGTATGACGCGATCAGACAGCTCTTCTAAGAGTAAGTCGATATAGAATGTAATGCGATTGATCCAGGGCTGCGGCAGTACTTGGTAGCCAAGCTGATATAAGCGCCTGCCGATGACCACTGCTCGAAACAAACGTAAGGCTCGTAGCTGCGGAAAACAACCCAGTACTTCGTACCAATGGACAAAAGGAAAAAAGAACCAGCGATAATAAACTTGTTGTTTCACTGCAATCGCCCAACGCAACAACAGCTCAAGAATTAAAAAGACGGTAAAAAAACCGCCAACAGTACGCAAAGGGTCATGCAGGGTATTTTGATACCAGTTGAGCGCCTCGCTAATGCTCAGCCACCCTGCGACATTGTGACTAAAGTTACTCATCAAGATCGCATCCACACTAATCAGTAGCAGATCAATACTGATCGCAATAATCATCACGATATCATAAGTAAGTTTTAAGCGATTTGGCTTTGGGCGATTGGGTCGGGGCAGCTTATCATCTGATAAACGAGGCGACTGATTTGGCACGGGCGCTGAGTCTAGCGGTGGACTAGTAATAGGAGAGGCGGACACAGTCAAACCTTATAAGTAATCAATAGCATAAAAAATAAGCGACTCAGACAGCACATGGCCACCAAGTCAGTCATGGGAAAAAAGCCATAAGCTTATAACCATTCACATTATCAATGAATAAGGTTAAAAAACAACCCATCTTTTATTATAATTATGCACTGATTCTCTTTACGCCCTCACGCTCTTAACCGTCATAAACGGCTTAAGTTTGCGGGTTTGCTTCAAACTCAGCCAGCATATCTGTAATCAGCTGGTCTTTTTCGCGCCATATTTGCTCAACCCACTCAAACATTTGCGCTTTTACGGCGGCATCGTTTTCGTAGCCACCATTTTGGATGCCAGTGAATAGGGCATCAGGTATCTTGATATGTCTGACATCCACACCCAAGCGTTTAATGTTTCCTTTCCAAAGATCACTATAAGTTGGGACCCCATCCGGATAGACAATGGTCATATCTAACATGCCATCGATATCGGCGCCTAACGCGTTAATGGCCAATGATAGACCGCCTGCACGTGGCTTTAGGAGGTGCGTATAAGGGGACTGCTGCTGTGTATGTTTGGCTTTGGTAAAGCGCGTACCCTCTAAATAATTTAATAACGTAAACGGCTTGTCTTTTAATAGGGCACAGGCACGCTTGGCTTCTTCAATATCCTTACCTTTTAGGGCAGGATTTTTGGCGATGGCCTCTTTGGAGTATCGGCGCATCATTGGGAAATCTAAAAAGTAAAAGGCTTGGCCAACAATGGGAATGTAGATCAGTTCAAATTTGGTGAAAAATCGGGTTAACGGCAAGCGTTTTTCACTAATATACTGCACGATACTGGTGTCGACCCAAGACTGATGGTTACTGATAAGCAAGTATTTACCATGCATATGCACGTCATCGGGTAAGTTGATGCGCCAATCTTTACGCGGCAGTATGTTGTCGATTAACGCATTGTTACTACCGATCCAGTGATTGGTGATTTTGATGACTGTCTTATCGGCAATAGCCGCGCCAGTGAAAATCTTGCCAACGCCCATTAGCCATAAAGGAATGCTACAACTGAAGCTGTTGGCTGCGATGACGCCAGTGGCTGTCGCAAGGGAAACGGCTTTGCCTAACTTTGGGGTGCGTTTGTGTATTTTTTGAATCGCAGATGTTAGTCGCATGCTAAATCCTTTTCGGTCGATCTTATGAGTATGTAAGGCATCCATTGCTGGAGCTGCTTGTTTGACTAGGCTCAAAGACATGTATATTTTTATGGGGTCAAAAAAGTAACATTATAAATTTTTGTCTGTAAATAAATCTATGATCAACTCAAGACGTTTTAGTCATGAGTCATCATGAGAAAACGCTAAGCATCGCTTCTAAAGACAGCCATCTATACCCGAGTGTTACTTAGCCCTTGCTACTGCTTAATTTTAGCAGAAAGGCTGCCTAGTGTACGCGTGTAAACGTGACTTGTGATACCAGTACTAAAAATCAAAAATTTGAGGGTCCGAAATGTGCCCGTATAGCAATCTAGTAACGCATTCTGCACTTCTCATACACAGGTATGACAAAATATTACACATGGTTAGATGGGAGTTGCCATAATGACAACGAGTGTATATATACACCTAGAAAAAATTAATGGAAAATATTTATAAAAAGCACACCTTATCTATAACTTTTTAAGCTTAAGAGGAAATATTATGCGTAATAAATTAATGATTGCAGCAGTTGCATCAGGTCTAGCGCTTAGTGGTTGTACTACTGATCCAAACACAGGACAACAACGTCTAAACAAGACCGCACTTGGTACGTTAGTTGGCGCAGCTGGTGGTGCTACTATCTCAAAAGCAACTGGCGGCGATAAAACAGGTCGTGATGCTGCGATTGGTGCCGCTTTAGGTGCAGGTGTTGGTTATTATATGGAGCGTCAAGCTAAGCAGCTTGAGCAACAAATGGCTGGTACAGGCGTCACGGTTGAGCAAAACCCTAGCACCGGTAACATCGATTTGGTTATGCCAGGTAACATCACCTTTGCCTTTGACGATGCGACCCTAAGCTCATCTTTCAAGCCAACACTTGATAAGCTGGCCTCTACCATGAACCAGTACAATAAGACCACTGTGAACATTGCTGGTCACACAGATAGCCGAGGTTCAGCGTCGTACAACATGGGTCTATCACGTGATCGTGCTTACTCAGTGGCTAACTATCTGACGGCTCGCGGTGTCGCTTCTAATCGTATCAATGTAGTGGCTTATGGGGAATCGCGTCCAGTAGCTGATAACAGCACTGATTATGGTCGCCAGCAAAACCGCCGTGTTGAGCTAACCATTAACTCTCCACAGAGTGTTAACTAATCAATAGATTGTTAGAGATTTAACAGCTATCCCTATAGTGGTTATTTATCTTAGATAAAAGTGATCTTACTTAACACGTAAAAAGACCAGCTTATTGCTGGTCTTTTTTTATGTTTGATTGAACCATTTTTTATTCCTGCTTAAAGGTTAATTTAATAAAATCAAGAAGGAACCTAAAATTAAATATTGATAATGATTATCAATAACACTATAATTTGTAAAGTTTTCTTATTGCTGTAGTATGAAACGTCTTACTAGACCCGATAACTTACTCTGCATGATAAATAGTCAGTGTGGGTAGTTAAGATCTCTTGCGGTAATAGGATCTAAATGATTAATATAATGGATGCTCTTTAATCAAAACCAATTTTCTTTTGCTATATTTTTTGAGGATGTGTATGACGACTACCACCGTAACGAGCCGTAAGATTTTACCAACTACTTTAGCTGCTGCACTTGCAGGGCTGTTAATGGTATCGGGTTGCACCAAGCAAACTGCCGAAGACGCTGACACGAGCGCTGATACGCAAACAGAAGTGCAAAGTACAGAAGCGTCTGATGATACCCAGCTGTCAGCTGCCGATAAGGCTCACACTGATAGACTGATGATCAGCTATGCCAACATGGCGCATGCCGCTTATAAAGACTCGTTAGATACTGCCAAAGCGCTGCAAACGGCGGTAGAAACATACGTAGCAACGCCTACTCAAGCAAATCTTGATGCGGCAAAAGCTGCTTATAAAGCGGCACGTCAGCCTTATTCACAAACTGAGATTTTCCGTTTTGATGAAGGTTTTGTCACAGCCAATGACAAACGTGAAATTGGCAGCATCGATAGCTGGGAAGGGCAGGTAAATGCTTGGCCACTTGATGAGGCTCTGATTGATTATGTCAGTGACAGCTATGAAGGCGAGTACAACAGTCAAGACAATATCATCAACAGTGATAGCATTACGGTTGGGAGCGTCAAGCAAGACACCAGCACCATTACCCCTGAGCTGTTAGCAGAAATGAATGAGATTGGTGGTAGTGAAGCCAATGTGACTACTGGCTATCACGCCATTGAGTTCATGCTATGGGGTCAAGACACGAATGGGGTGGGCGAAGGTGCAGGCAATCGTCCGGTAAGCGACTATGTAACTAAAGCTGGTGAATGTACCAGTGGTGATACGGTCAATGAAGATGCGAGCATATGTGAGCGTCGTGGTGAGTTCTTAAAAGCCGCCGCTCAGTTACTGGTGGATGACTTAACAGCGATGGAAGCTGAGTGGCAGCCTGAAAGTGAAAATACCTTACGCAGCGACCTTATGGCACGTAAATATGACAATGGTTTGCGTCAGATTATGTACCAGATGGGCAGCTTAGCACTTGGTGAGCTTGCGTCCGAGCGTATGCAGGTTGCATTTGTCACAGGCTCTACTGAAGATGAGCACGAGTGTTTTAGTGACTTGACGCATCTTAGCTATGCTAATAATGCTCGCGGGATTCAAAATGTTTTTAACGGTAGCTATAAGACAGTCGCTGGTAAAACAGTCGGGGGTTATGGCGTGAAAGACTACCTTATAGACACGGGTAACCAAGAAGCCGCTGATAAGTTGGCTACTGATTTCGCTAACGTAGAAGCTGCCTTTAACGTGCTTGTTGAAAAAGCGGAAAAAGAAGGGATCAAGGTTGATCAAATGATTGCTACCGCAGGTCAAGTTAGCGACCAAGGTATTTCAGCTGAAGAACAAAATGTCCGCCGCAGTTGGATTGAAAATAGTATTACCAGCTTACAAGAGCTGACTGCTGGTATCGAAAATGCGGCAAAAGCGGTGGGTATTGATAACCTAGATGCTGACGCAGGGTCGCAATTTTAAGTTAAGAAGTATGTGCTTAAAACAGCCAACTGAATCTACTTATGATGCCTAAGCAGTCGTTATAAGTCAGTGAGGATGATTTGGCTAGAAAAATAATTTAGGTATAATACACACGTTGTCGACCGCTGTTGGCAACGTGTTTTTTATACCGTATTAAAGTAGCCTGATAGGTCAGTGCGCAGCTGTGCCCTGTCGACTAGACGTTCGGCAATTTATAGCACGCGATTTTAATGGTTCTATACTAGAACTAAGGTACTCTCTATGAACACCAAAGATGTCTTAAAAGCCAAACAACCTGCCTTGTTCTACTCTTCTTTTATCAACAAAAGCGCGCCTGCAAAGCAGACACTTGGTGTGATTTTCACTCTGTTTCTCAGTGCCTGTCAGCCGACTGACGGAGTGTCTGACGGCGCTGCTATTAATACAGAGGGGGCAGTCGATCACCAAGCTTTAGCGCCTGAACGACGCCAAACCATAGAGGCGCTGGCTGGCGTACCCCTACAGCAGTTGGTAAGCTTTGATCCGCAAGAGATCAAGCAAGGTGGCGACACAGGTATCAGTATCAGTAGTGCCGAGAGTTACTCTAAACCTTCATCAAATTTGACGGCTTCGCGTAAAGGGTCTTTTTTTATTGGGAATGCCTTCTTTCGGCAACCATGGGTGATCGCCCCTGCTAGCACGGATAGCCGAGATGGTCTGGGGGCTTTATTTAATGTCGCTGCTTGCCAGTCTTGCCATGTCAAAGACGGCCGGGGACATGCGCCTATGAGTATGGATGACGATGCTGACAGTTTACTTATTCGTCTGGCGATGCCAGCGACCACGGATGAGCAGCGCCAGCAATTGCAGAACTCACTGATCGAAAAAGTCGCTCATCCTATGTATGGTGGACAGCTACAAGATCGTGGTATTCAAGGCGTACCTGCCGAAGCGAGAATTGCGGTACAGTGGACAGATAAAACGGTTACTTTTACCGACGGTCATGTCGAAACGTTGCGCGCACCTACTTTTAATTTGACCAAGCCAGGTTATGGCCCATTTGACGATGAATTGATGGTATCACCGCGTGTTGCCTTACCAATGATTGGACTTGGGCTGCTCGAACAAATACCTGACGAAGACATTAAAAAACAAGCCACCGATAACAATAATAATAGCGATATCAGTGGAAAATTTAACTGGGTGATGGATCCGCAAACTGGCAAGCATGCGCTAGGACGCTTCGGCTGGAAAGCTGGGCAAACCAAATTGCTTACCCAAAACCAAAGCGCCTTTAATGAAGATATGGGTCTGACGTCAAATATCCGCCCGCACGAGTCATGTATGCCGACACAAACCGCTTGTGTGAAGGCGACGACTGGCGCGGATGAGCAAGGGGATGGTAGGCCGCCTGTTGAAGTCAATGATGAGGTGGCAAAATTTGTCGAATTTTACACACGCAATTTAGCCGTACCGCATCGCCGCAATGCTGATGACAAGCTGGTGCTGGCTGGCAAAAAACGCTTTTATGATATGGGCTGTCAGAGTTGTCATACGCCAAGGTATCAACTGCCAAAAACCGATGATGACCATCTTGAGCAGCATGGACAAGTGATTTATCCTTATACGGACTTACTACTTCATGACATGGGGGATGATCTTGCTGATCGTACGATTGCTGGCAAACTGCCACCTAAAGATGCCCAAGTTGAATTCTTAGCCAACTCATACGAATGGCGTACGCCCGCTTTATGGGGCATTGGTCTTGCCCAAACCGTTGATCCACAAGCGACGTTTTTGCATGATGGCCGCGCTCGTACCCTCATGGAAGCAGTGTTATGGCATGGCGGAGAAGCACAAGAACAACAGAAAAAAGTACTTAACCTTGACAAACAAGGACGGGCTGAACTGAACGCGTTTTTAAAATCATTATAAAAACCATGTAAATAACTACCTATAAAATTACCGAGAAATTTATGAAAATAAACCATGCTTTAGCAATGGCGTTGTCTGCCTTGAGTGCTGGATTGCTGATCAGCTGTGTAAAACCGGCTGATGAGAGTAAAGCGCCAGACGTGGATAGCCAAAAGGTGGCACAAGATAGCGCTACCTCTGCCAGTGCAACAGAAGGTGCGGGAGGCACTATTGCTCAAATAACGGCAGTAGATATTAGCGCCGAAACTGAACAAACCTACCTGACCCACGTGGCAAATGATATTGTCATCCCAGCATATGCGGACGTGGCTAAGCAAAGTGATGCACTGCATGATTTGGCCCAAAAGCACTGTCAGAAGGCCCCTGTCAGCGGTGAAGAGCTACAAGCGCTGCGCGATCAATGGCTGGTGTTGGCACAAGCATGGGCAAGTGCGGAGATGATTAATTTTGGTCCAGCAACCGCCAGTATGAGCAATCTGTACATCAATTATTATCCGGACGAGCGCGGACTGGTGCATAGCGGCGTGGCAGAGCTGATTGCGGCCAACCCAACACTCAGCCCTGAACAGCTCGCTAATGAGAGCGCTATCGTCCAAGGGGTGCCAGGTTTAGAAGAAGCGTTATATGCCAATGACAGTTTAGATGCGAGTCAGTGTGCTTATGTGATAAGCGCAAGCAGTGCCTTGAGCACACGTTTAAAAGACATTGAGAAAAACTGGCAGCAGAATTCTACCGAATTACTGGCGATTGATAAGACGGCTGAAAGTGACCAAGGGCTAAATCAATGGTTTAACTCTTTGCTATCCTTAGTTGAGACCATGAAATCTAATGCCATTGAACAGCCATTGGGCTTAACAGGAAAAGCCAAAGGCCATGTGCCAGCTGCTACTGCTGGACAAAGCCGTGCTATTATCAATGCTAAATTGGCCACTTTAAACACAGCGCTGACCGACCCCGTCTTAACCGCTATTTTGAGCAGTAACAACGAAAACAACGTGGCTGATAGTTTATCGACGGCGCTTGCCGAAACCACGACATTATTGGCACAGATGCCAGAAGACTTAACCACCGCTGATAAAGCCGCGCAGCAAAAGTTGCTGGATCATCTGACTACGATTACGCGCCTCATAAAGCGTCAATTGATTCCGACACTTGGGATTCGTGTGGGTTTTAATAGTACTGATGGCGATTAAACAATGCAGACTATCAGAGCCAAGCCCGCCGTAACAATGACTAAGCATTTCTATAAAGCTGATGAGTTAGAAAACAGACCAGCAGATAAAAAGTTTGCTCATGAACTGCTGGCGACGTCAGTGTTGACAATAATTGGCACAGCAGGGCTGGTCGGTATACATCATCGCTCGCGCAAACAACGGCATCCTGACGCAAGTTTGCAAGATTATGTGACGGGCTTTCGTTCGCAGTTGCCCTTGCTACCGCCAGCCTTGAAGCCGCAGTTAACGCGCTTGCGCTATGCTTGCCAGCAGGCAACGATAGCGTGGCAATGCGCTTATGATGCTACCTCGTTAGTGGATAAAGATAACGGCAATAGCTCGACCAACTTTAGCGCTGTACATACCACCACCATGCTAGCGCGTCCCGTTTGTTGGGTCAGCGGTGTGGCGTCTATGCCAAAAAATATTGCATCGATAAAAGATAAAAATGCCACCACCGATGCGCACGATTTTGGGGTAGTCGGTATCGATGCAGACAGGCAAATTGTCTGGCAAACCACCATGCCCCAACGTGTCCATGACATCGTCGTTCAGCCAGATTTTCATGAACAAAGTGAGTTTGACCATAAGCCTCAAAGCCGTGATGTGGTGGTAATGGGTCGCCGTCCCAGTGAAAAATTCTGGGTGCTCGATACGCAAACAGGACAGGTAAAGACTGCCATCCAAGCTGCGACCAATCGACATTTTTATGGTCATGCGTGCTACAGCTTAGATAGCAAATGGCTCTATGTGACTGAGAATGACACGGTACACTTGGACGGCAAAATTGGTGTCTATGATGCTTATCATGATTACAAAAAAATAGCTGAATTCGACTCGCATGGCATCGGCCCACATGAGCTGATCATGCATCCTGATGGTGACACTTTAGTGATCGCCAATGGAGGTATTAAAACCGAACAGGCTTCTCGCGAAGAACTCAATTTAGACACCATGCGTCCGTCGCTGGTTTATTTAAATCGTCATAACGGTACCTTGCTTGAACAAATCACACCTGAGCACAATCAGATGAGCGTGCGTCATTTAGCCATGCATGATAATGGCACTGTGATGATTGGTATTCAATTTCAGGGAGAAAGGCACATTAATGTGCCACTTGTCCTGACGCACAAACGCGGCGATCCTGTCTTTAGTCCTTTAATCATGCCGAACAATCAATGGCAGCGTTTTCATCAATACATTGCCAGTGTGGCGGTGGATAGTGAGCGTAATCATTTGTGTGTGACCACACCGATTGGTGGCTGTGCGGCAATCTTTGATTTAACGACGCGTACTTTGATTGATGTTGTCAGTTTGCCAGACTGCGCTGGGGCAGCAATAATAGCTGGCAAGACAGACAGCAATCGGGAAAAATTAGGATTTATCGTGAGTGATGGGCAAGGTCAATTAACCACGTTATGCGCGACTCATCGATCAACGACCACATTGGATTTAAGTGACAATATTGAGCTTGTGCTGGTAGATAGCCAACTCCATAGGATGTCTTTTGACAACCATTTGCAGGCGCTTTGAGAATGAGTTTACCGCCAGAACAGAGTACTCCCTTGTTAGAGAGTGCTATACAGCGTTTGGCAAGGGCGGGGATTGAGCTATGCGTGACCAAAAAGCGCGTTAAAAACATCAATTTTCGACTAAAGCCACATTTATTGATGGTATCTGTACCAAACCTTATTAATACGGTACAAATGGGGCAGGCTATTGCTAAGCGGGTACCGTGGGCCATTGCTAACCACGCGCAAGTGCTGGAACAACATCAGCGCAAACAAAGCACCGCCCCCGAATCGTCAACTGCTGAGAGTCCGCTTCTGTTGTGGGGTATGGCGCAATCGTTTACTTTAAACCACGATGAAAAATTGGCGTATTATCGGCGGCAACTTTCCACAGTAATGCCTGCGTTATTTGAAAAGTGGCAGCCAATCGTTGGCGCTCAAGCCAATGAGATACGATTAAAAAAAATGCATACACGTTGGGGCAGTTGCAACACGCGTGCGCGCCGAATTTGGCTCTCGGTTTATCTCCCTGCTTATCCCATTGAATGCACCGAATATGTGATCGTCCATGAGCTATGTCACTTGCATCATGCCAATCACAGTCCTGCATTTTGGCAAACGGTGGCGACAGCGATGCCTGACTATCAGCGCTGGCATAACCTATTGGCCGGTAAAACGGGCCAGTTAGACTAGGCACCTCACGTAAACCATGTAGAATGTTTGAGTAAGCCTGTTATGATAAGACATAGCGGTAGTGGTAGTTTCATTTAAATAATGCAGTTAGGCATACAAGGATGTCATATGGAACAGGTCAGTCAAGCCGAGTTTTGGCAGCAGCGTTATGAGCAAGACAGCACTGGTTGGGATATGGGTAAAATATCACCGCCACTCAAAGCCTATATTGATCAGCTACCTGAGAGTGCAAAAAATCAGACCATTTTAGTACCAGGTGCAGGCAATGCTTACGAAGTGGGCTACTTACACGAGCAAGGTTTTACCAATGTGACATTGGTTGATTTCGCGCCTGCCCCAATTGAGGCGTTTGCAGCGCGTTATCCGCATTTTCCCTCTACGCATTTAATCTGTGCGGACTTTTTTAGTTTGTCAGATGCGCAACATCAATTTGACTGGATACTGGAGCAGACGTTTTTTTGTGCGATCAATCCAGTAAGACGTGATGAGTATGTGCAGCAGATGACGGCGCTGCTTAAGCCTAACGGTAAACTGGTGGGATTACTATTCAACAAAGATTTTGGACGAGCAGAGCCGCCCTTCGGTGGCACGCAAGCGGAATATCAGCAGCGTTTTGCCCCCTATTTTGATATTGAGATGATGGAGCCGAGCGATAACTCGCATCCAGCACGGCAGGGCAGTGAGCTGTTTATTAAGATGCGCGTAAAAGACTGATCTCACGCTCCATATTTTCTCGAGCTTGTTGCTCTAATCGCTCATAGTAATATGAGGTGAGATAGAGTTTGGGATGCGCTAATAGTTTCTGTAACACTGTCACTCGACCGATTCGGTAATCGATGACGGAAATATGCGCGTACTCTTGGCGTACCGCTCGCGCATAACGTTCATACTCAGGCCAAGGCGTCCCCAAAACACTTAAGTCCATATCTAACAGATAGGCCGCATCACTGCGTTTATCATCGTCTGTCAACTCGCTAAGTTGATGAGTGGCAGTCATTAAAATAAGCGCATAGATATATCGACATTGCTCATCATTCAGATATTCCTTTAACTTATCTACTGCGTGCTCAGCGCTTTTAAGCTCGTTGTTTGAGCGTATCGGATGGTATATTACATCGTGGTAATACAGCGCCAAAGCGATGAGATGTGGCTTGTGGAGATGCGAGACAATCTGTTCGAACTGTTCAAACAGCTGCCGCACGTGACGTAAAGTGTGATAAGCGCGCTGGGTTTCGTTGTAACGAACAGCGATATCTCGCCACAGTGTTTTTGTCTCTGTTGGTAGGACATCACGGTTGATCGCAGATAAATGCTGAGCAAAACGATTGCCCAGTTCAGTATTTATTTGCGAAAACTCGTGCATATTTACCCTGCTTTTTATAGTGACGACGACTCATTATGATGGTTAACTTTTATTGGCATCCTCTTCAAAAGCTTGTTTAAACACTTTACCAAGCAAATTGACATCATCGACACGAGCATAATTCAGACGGGTGACAAAGGCGATATGACGATGTGGTCCTTCCTCTGCTAGTGGCACTGCGACTGCGTTGCGGTTTTGCAGATGCAACTGATCCAGCGCCATCTCAGGTACCAACGTCGTACCCATATTGGCGAGTGCCATCTGAATTAAGGTATTAAGACTGGCATCAGAAAAACTGGATTTCATCTGCGCGCGGTCAAAGTGACAGACAGAGAGCGTTTGGTCAGTCAAGCAATGACCTTCACCCAATAGCATAAGATTGGCAGTGGCCAGCTCATCAGCATCAATAGTGTCCAGCTTGGCGTGCGCATCATTTTTTGGAAACACCGCAAAAAAATCTTCACTCCAAAACTCAAAGCTGTGCAGCCCATCTACGGCATAAGGGAGCGCAATGATCGCGGTATCAATATGACCATAACGTACTTGCTCGAGCAGGCGCTCTGTTTGTTGTTCAACGATGGTCATACGAAATTCTGGATAGTTTTTTCGCAGCGCAGGCAACACTTTTGGGAGCAAGTACGGGGCAATGGTGGGAATAATGCCAACCGTCATCGGGTACGCGAGCGGCGATTGATGGCTGTGCGCTCGTGTGGTTAAATCATGTACCTCAGAAAAAACCCGCTGCGCCCGGGTCAGAATATCTTCACCGATAGGGGTGATTAAGACCTGTTTGTTATTGCGTTCAAAAATTTGAGTGTCCAGCTGTTTTTCTAACTCTGCGATCCCCAAGCTCAGCGCAGATTGTGAGATATTACAGTCTTCTGCCGCCCGTTTAAAATGACGGTGCTTAGCGACTGCTAAGGCAAATTCAAGTTGACGTAAAGTAATCATAAAACCTCTCTGTTAATGGGCTTTTATCGCAATTGGTTCCGCTGTGTCATCCGATAGACGAGTACCCTATCATTTGTTTTGAAAATTTTTAATAATTCTAATAAATAGGTACTTACGTATAGTACACTGATGATGAAAAGCGGAGATAATAGTTTAACAAGTTTAATAAAACAAAACATCACATTAAAAACTTTTAACTGGATTAACGATAGAATTCGCGTATAGTTTGTCAGGTAGCCCAGAGCGTTAAAGGCTTAATTGAAACAACCTTATAAATAAATTCCGTTTAACTTAACTATAAAGGAGCCAATCATGGCGTCTATTATCAATCAAGAAATCCCAGAATTTTCAGCAGAAGCATATGTAAACGGTGAGTTTAAAACAATCACTTCAGAAGACGTTAAAGGCGGTTGGGCGATTTTTCTATTCTACCCAGCTGACTTTACCTTTGTTTGCCCAACTGAACTTGAAGACATGGCAAGCCACTATGAAGAGCTAAAAGGCTTAGGCGTAGAAGTATACTCAGTATCAACGGATACCCACTTCACGCATAAAGCATGGCATGACTCTTCAGACGCAATCGGTAAAGTAAACTACCCAATGATCGGCGATCCTACTGGTAAAATCACTCGTGGCTTCAACGTCATGATTGAAGAAGCTGGTTTGGCTGAGCGCGGTACATTCTTAGTGGATCCTGATGGCTTAATTCAAGTCGCTGAAATCCATGCTGGTGGTATCGGCCGTAGTGCAAAAGATATGCTACGTAAAGTAAAAGCGGCACAATATGTTCGTGAAAATGATGGCGAAGTATGTCCAGCAGCTTGGGAACAAGGCGGCGATACGCTAAAACCAAGTCTTGATCTTGTTGGTAAAATCTAAGAACAAGGTTAATCTAAAATTAAAAGTATCTTAGTATTTATCCCATAAAGATAACTACTAAAATATGACAAAGGCTCTATCGGCAATGGTCGATAGAGCCTTTTTTAGCACTGCCAAAAACGGGTTTGCCTCAGTAAGCCAATGCTTTATAAAACTCCTTTTATTTTTAACACAATTTACTATGCGTTAAGTTGGGATAGGTTGCTTACATCACCGTCACATACTGTCACGTAAGGCTGTTTCTCTTGTACGTCTGAGTCGTTATGCTAGTAATCAATAAATGAGTAAGAAATAGCCTTGAGCCTAAGTCTAATAACGGCTCAAAAGATAGTACGTATAAAAAAGACAGTGCGTACAAATAAAAAGAGCCGCATAAGTGCAAATATAAACAAAGCAAAGTAAGACAAAAATTTGCCCATTACGACTTTATAAACCTATGAATAGTAGACCTCTTGCAAAAGTAGTTGTAAGACACAACGTATATTATTGAACTCTACTTACTTAATAGATATGCCAAACATAGATAAGCTACTCAAACAAAGTGACGCTGGTTTTAAACGCTATACCGGCA
>Ga0208300_100153_pt1 | contig 71467 bp, 63 predicted proteins | sample 23_taG_FD_184096 | JGI IMG/M metagenome (GOLD analysis project Ga0208300, IMG submission 184096) | Marine viral communities from Cariaco Basin, Caribbean Sea - 23_WHOI_OMZ (SPAdes) (version 2) | ecosystem: Environmental > Aquatic > Marine > Oceanic | place: Caribbean Sea: Cariaco Basin...
ATGCCTGTGTAGCGCTTAAAGCCTGCATCATTCTGTTCAAGTAGCTTATCTATGTTTGGCATGGTTTCCAGCCAGTTGTGAGTGCATTAGTTATTGTAAAATCCTCTGCCACTTTTGCAAGAGGTCTATTACTGATATTGATGGCGTATTAACAGATGGTGGTATTTACTATGATGAACATGGTGAATGTATGAAGCGCTTCCATGTGCGCGATGGTCTAGGTATAAAGCTGTTACAACAGGCAGGTATTCAAGTAGCAGTATTATCAGGTAAAGATTCAAAGCCATTAAGGAAGAGAATTGCTGATTTAGGTATTGATATCTTTATGCTAGGTATCAAAAATAAAGAAGTAGCCTGTAAGGAGATTATTAAGCGGGCAGGCACTATCAAAGTGAATACTGTGTACATTGGAGATGACACTATTGATTTGCCAGCTTTTATCAGTTGTGGTGTTGCAGTGGCTGTCGCTGATGCTCCTGAATACGTCAAAGCTAAGTGTGATTTAGTGCTGGAGACCAAGGGCGGTTTTGGCGCTTTACGTGAAATAGCTGATAATATCTTGATTGAGCAGGGTCACTCTAAGTTAATAGAAGATCCTACTACATTCTTGAAAATTCATGCCAATGTGACACAGTAATCTTATTGACTATATAGGTAACATAAGAGAAAGTACTGACGTCTAATAGCTTCTGTTTTACAAAGATTTTCATAAAAAGGTCGCCCTAATACGGTGACCTTTTTTCCTCTCAGTAACGCCTCAAATCCACCTAGTGAAGTAATCGTATAGACATGATCGATAGTTTCCAATGCGTCAACCAAATGTATAGATTGAGTGAGGATAAGGCAATCTAGTTCTATGAGTGCACTAACGATGTCAGGGTTGTCTAACGTCATTGGATGTGGTTTGACGATTATCTGAGCGTCAGGATTTTCTTTAATCGCTTTATTCACTACATCGAGTAAAGTAAAGTCCTTACCGCCACCGTATTTCAGTGAGTCGTCATGAGGTACTTGGCCTAATACCAGAATACGTTCTTTATTCTTAGGACCATATATTGGTGTGACATCGACATAAGGTTGATGATTGTATTTGCTCACTCTATGCGACACATAGTAGTCGAGTATCTCTTGTGCAAGTACCTCATCATAGTTATCCTGCTCAAAGTTAAAGTTAGCAATAAAATCGGTCAAATCGTTTGGTCGCGTTGTGTCAAAATATGGCGCTTGGCTATCCATTACAATAGATAATGGTGGCGCGCTACTATCGTCATCAGGACCTGAGCGGATGAAACCATCTTCTAAGAAAAAAATATCTAAACCTTGATCGCGGACATACTCAATAAAGTATTGAGGCGCTTTATAGCCCCAAATATAAATGACGGGATTGACCTTTTGGATAAAAGGTTTGAGCCAAAGATTAAAATACTGCTTATCAAAGTGTCGTTGTATTTGTACATGTGCCGACTCAAACACCCATTCGTTGACGATATCTTTCCATGGCAGCATACCAACCACTAGCGCCAAACGCTGGTTAGGGTAGCGATAGTGTTTATAGTAACCTGACAATATTGGCTTGAAGTAGTTATTGAATTTCATGACGTGGTCGGCAGCTTGGTTTGGTAGCGGAAAATTGGATATATATTATTAATATATTTACGTTGGCAATGTATTATAGTTCCCAGTATAGTTGCATTTATGAGCAAAGACGAATAACTAATTCATAAAGTAACGGATCGATGTTATGAAAAATCAAATATTAGTTACTGGCGGTGCTGGATATATTGGTTCGCATACTTGTATAGCACTACACGAAGCAGGCTATGATATTGTTGTATACGATAACTTATCTAATAGTAGCCGTGAGGCGATTAACCGTGTCTCTACTCTCATTGGACAGACAATTGATTTTATAGAAGGGGATATACGAGATCCTGAGTTACTCAGAGAGGTCTTTGCTTCGCATGAATTTTTTGGCGTGATTCATTTTGCTGGATTAAAAGCAATTGGAGAGTCAGTAGCAAAGCCATTGCTGTATTATAATAACAATGTCAGCGGTACCATAACCTTGTTAGAAATTATGGAAGAGTATGATGTAAAAAACTTCGTTTTTTCATCATCTGCCACTGTCTATGGTGACCCTGAAATTCTGCCCATCGATGAGAGCTCGAAGCGTTCTTGTACCAATCCTTATGGTCAGAGCGAGCTTGCAGTTGAACATATCTTGGAAGATCTAGCTGTGTCCGATGACAGCTGGAATCTAATTTCTCTTAGATATTTTAATCCAGTAGGGGCACATCCATCAGGACAGATTGGTGAAGACCCCAATGATATTCCTAACAACTTGATGCCTTATATTTCTCAAGTGGCCGTGGGCAAACTTGATAAGCTCAGTATCTTTGGTAATGATTATCTTACTGTCGATGGAACAGGTGTCCGTGACTTTATTCATGTTATTGATTTGGCGCAAGGTCACGTGGCTGCGTTAAATTATTTAGATAAACAAACCAGACCAAATGAAGATGGTACGGCGCAAAACTCAGTAGGCTTTTTACCTATTAACTTAGGTACTGGTAAAGGTACGTCTGTATTAGAATTGGTATCTGCATTTTCTGATGTATCTGGACAAGCTATTCCCTATCAGTTTACAGGTCGTCGAGCAGGTGATATTGCGAGTTGTTATGCCAGTGCCGATAAAGCAAAAACGTTATTAGGGTGGCAAGCTGAGTTATCAATTAATGATATGTGTCAAGATACATGGCGTTGGCAGAGCATGAATCCCAATGGATATGATATGTTATGATACTTACTGAAACTCTGTTGGTAAAGAACTCGAATTTCTCTACAATTGAATATATTATCTAACATTTATATTTTAATAAATTGAGGTAGCCTAGAATAGATATTCAGTTTATCTATTTCAAGTAGAATATATTTGTCAAATCATACCTTTAGCCTTAAAAAAGGAAGTAATTTATGTCAAACGATATCGAACAAGCTTTGGATAGTTTAGTGACTCCTCATGGTAGTCCAGCTTTAAATGTTTTATTGCTTGAAGGTGAAATGCTGGAAAATGCTTTGAAAAAGGCAGAGACATTACCAAGCGTTACAATGAGTTCACGAGAGCGTGGCGATTTGATCATGTTTGGTATAGGTGGTTTTACTCCTTTAGATGGCTTTATGAATAAAGCGGACTGGCAGGGTGTTTGTGATGATATGGAGCTGAAATCAGGTGAAAATGAAGGTCTGTTTTGGCCGATTCCTATTACGCTATCAACTGGTTCTGAACAAGCTGATGGCTTTTCGATAGGTGATGATATCGCTCTCAGAGCCGAAGATGGTGAAATTATGGGCATCTTGACGCTAGAAGAAAAGTACTCGATCGATAAAAAGCATGAGTGTGAAACAGTATTTGGTACTATAGATACTGAGCATCCAGGCGTCAAAAAAGTGATGGAACAAGCAGATGTTAACTTAGCCGGTCGTGTTGAAGTGTTCAGCCAAGGCGAGTTCCCAACGGAGTATGCTGGTATCTATATGACACCAACGCAAACACGTGAAGAGTTTGCAAAAAAAGGTTGGAAGAAAGTTGCTGCTTTCCAGACACGTAACCCAATGCACCGTTCACATGAATACCTAGCTAAAATTGCAGTTGAAATTTGTGATGGCGTGATGATTCACTCGCTACTTGGTGCATTAAAACCAGGTGATATTCCTGCAGAAGTACGCCAAGAAGCGATTGGAACTCTAATTGATAATTACTTCAAAAAAGATACGGTAATTCAGTCTGGCTATCCATTAGATATGCGTTATGCAGGGCCTCGTGAGGCGTTACTGCACGCTTTATTTAGACAGAACTATGGTTGTTCAGAGCTAATCGTAGGACGTGATCATGCAGGTGTAGGTGATTATTACGGCGCATTTGATGCTCAAGATATCTTCGATCAAATTCCAGAAAATGCACTGAAGACCAAACCAATTAAAATTGATTGGACTTTCTGGTGTAATGCTTGCCAATCAATGGCATCTACCAAGACATGTCCACACGATGCAGATCAGCATATTAAAGTGTCAGGAACCAAGCTGCGTAAAGCATTGTCTGAAGATGAAGAGGTTCCTGAGAACTTTAGCCGCCCAGAAGTATTACAGATTCTTCGCGACTACTATGCAACGATTGCAAAAGAAGACCGTGCCAAAGTTGAGCTGAAAGGTGCTTCTGCTAAGTAATTAAAGAAACATAATTACAATTTAAATAGAAACCGAGCCGCATGATAATAATAGTAAGTTCAATTTCGATTATTAGAATGCGGTTTTTTTATACAGTAAATGGCTTATAAATTAGATACATTATGAAAAAGAAAATTATAGTTACTGGTGGTGCAGGGTTTATTGGTTCAGCTGTAGTTAGACATCTAATAAATGATACGGATCATACGGTGTTAAATCTAGATAAGCTAACTTATGCGGGCTGCTTGGCATCTCTTAGTGATGTTGAAAGTTCTGATCGCTATCAGTTTGTTCAAGCAGATATTTGTGACTTTGAGAAGTGTCAGTCTGTTATTAATGAGTTTCAGCCAGATATTATTATGCACTTAGCGGCTGAAAGTCATGTTGATAGATCTATTGACGGTCCAAAAGAATTTATTGAAACCAATGTTATAGGTACCTATAACCTGTTGGAGATATCTAGAGCTTACTATCAAGGTTTGAGTGATGATAAGCAAGCTGGGTTTCGATTCCACCATATCTCAACAGATGAGGTGTATGGTGATTTAGAAGGGACCGATGATTTATTTACTGAAACGACTTCTTATGCACCTAGCAGTCCATATTCAGCAAGTAAAGCTTCTTCAGATCACCTTGTCAGAGCTTGGCAGCGTACATTTGGACTGCCGACGTTGATAACGAACTGTTCAAACAACTATGGTCCTTATCATTTTCCTGAAAAGTTGATTCCACTAACGATATTAAATGCTTTAGCAGGAAAGCCTTTACCGATTTATGGAGATGGCAAACAAATTAGAGATTGGCTGTTTGTTGAAGATCACGCACGCGCTTTAGTTTTAGTGGCAACGACAGGTGATATTGGTGAAACCTACAATATCGGTGGTCACAATGAGAAGCAGAACATCGAAGTTGTCAAAACGATTTGTAAACATCTTGAGGTATTAGCACCTAATAAGCCTGAAGGTGTTTCAAATTACGAAGATTTAATTACCTATGTCACTGATAGACCAGGCCATGATGTTCGATATGCGATTGATGCGTCAAAAATTGAAAAAAAATTGGGTTGGACACCTAATGAGACCTTTGATACTGGTCTTAAAAAGACGGTACAGTGGTATTTAAATAATACCAGTTGGTGGCAATCTATCCAGGATGGATCTTACCAAGATATTAATAAAAAATTGGCGAAATAATTATGACTAAAAAAATAGTACTACTTGCTCACACGGGACAGGTTGGGTTTGAATTACATCGTCAGTTGCAGTCTTTGGGAGATATCATCACAGTTAGTCGTGGAGATGTAGATTTCACAGACTCTGAAGCAGTCTATAAACATATCGAAGCTCTAGCACCTGATATTATTATTAATGCAGCTGCCTATACTGCTGTTGATAAAGCAGAAACTGATAAGTGCAATGCATTTTTTTTAAATCGAGATTTGCCAGAAATACTGGCTAAGTTAAGCGTTGCACACGATGCTTTATTGATTCATTATTCTTCTGATTACGTATATCCTGGTAATGGAGAGAGGCCTTGGCATGAAAACGATCCAACCAGTCCTCAAAATCTATATGGTCAATCTAAACTCGAAGGTGACTTAGCAATTGAAAGAACTGCAACTAAGTTTCTAATTTTTAGAACCAGTTGGGTTTATGCAGCTCGTGGTAATAACTTCTTGCGGAGCATGTTGAGGTTGGCTCAAGAGCGTGAGGCATTAAATATTGTTAATGATCAAATAGGAGCTCCGACACCAGCTCGCCTGATTGCGACGGTCACGGCATTTTGCATACACAAAATATTAGTATCTGATCAGCCGCAAGATATGAGTGGTATTTATCACTTAGCCCCTAAGGGTGATACTAGCTGGTACGGTTTTGCTAAGTTGATTTTTGATAATGCACGTTCAAGAGGGGTTGAGTTAGTTTTAAAAGAAAATGGGTTAGGCCAAATAGAGTCTTCAGCATACCCAACGCCAGCAGCACGCCCTCTGAACTCTCGCTTAAGTCTTGATAAGATAGAGTCTACTTTTGGCCTGGTCATGCCAACTTGGCAGAGTCAATTACTTTTGACGCTTGATGAGTGGCTAGAAACTAATTAAAGCCAGGCTCTTGAGCACTTAGGTGTAAGTTCTTAATAGACAATATATTTGTAACTTCTAAAAATAAGATATAACAAATAAGGTGAAATAATTATGACAAAAGGTATTGTGCTGGCAGGCGGTTCGGGAACACGGTTGCACCCTATCACCATGGGTGTTTCAAAGCAGCTACTGCCTGTTTATGACAAACCTATGATTTACTATCCAATTTCGGTATTAATGCTTGCTGGAATTTCTGAAATACTGATTATATCTACGCCTGATGACATGCCAGCCTATCAAAAACTATTAGGCACGGGTGAAAGATTTGGCGTTAAATTCAGTTATGCAGTTCAGCAAAATCCAGATGGCCTTGCTCAAGCCTTCATTATCGGTGAGGAGTTCATTGGTGATGACTCTGTTTGTTTAGTGCTGGGTGATAATATATTCCATGGTCAACATTTTTCTGTACAGCTAAAACAAGCTGCTGAACGTAAAAATGGTGCAACAGTATTTGGTTACTTGGTTAATGATCCTGAGCGCTTTGGTGTGGTTGATTTCGATGAGAATGGAAAAGCCATCTCGATTGAAGAAAAGCCAGCTAATCCAAAATCAAACTATGCTGTTACTGGCCTGTACTTCTATGACAACGATGTTGTCTCAATTGCTAAGTCTGTTAAGCCATCTGATCGTGGAGAGCTTGAAATCACTTCAGTCAATAATGCTTATTTAGAACGTGGAGATTTGCACGTTGAGAAATTAGGCCGTGGCTTTGCTTGGTTAGATACGGGAACTCACGACTCACTGCTTGAAGCAAGTAGTTATGTACAGACTGTTGAACATCGTCAAGGTTTAAAAGTAGCTAGCCTCGAAGAAATTGCTTGGCGTAATGGATGGATCGATGACAAGCAACTTGTAGCTGAAGGTAATAAATTCAAAAAAACACAATATGGACAGTATTTATTAAAGTTGCTGGAGGCTTAATAGTTTGTATCAGAGAGAACTTAAATTCAGCCTATATAGGTTAGGATGTATGTGGGTACAATATGGAGGTAATGGTCATGAAGTACAAGAGCTTAGATATACCAGATGTAGTGTTAATGACACCTGAATCTTTTTATGATAAGAGAGGTGTTTTCATGGAGACCTTTCTTCAAGCAGAATTTGAAGAAAGGTGTGGCTATTATAGCTTTGTACAGGAAAATATTGCTACTTCTAAAGCGAATACCTTAAGAGGTATACACGTACAAAGTCCAAAGCCTCAAGGTAAAATTGTCACTGTATTAAAAGGTAGGATATTTGATGTAATAGTGGACTTAAGGTCTGAGTCTCCTACCTTTGGTAAGTGGATATCTATAGATCTCTCAGCTTGCCAACATGAGCTATTATGGATTCCACCTGGTTTAGGCCATGGTTATTATACTTACGATGATAATACGACGGTTCTTTATAAGTGTACAGACTACTATGATCGAAGTTGTGAGCATGTTATTAATTGGTATGATTCAATGTTAAATATTAAATGGCCTATTGCTAATAGTAATGACTTATTAGTATCTAACAAAGACTCCAATGGTCAAAGCTTTAGTTCTTTTTTTGCGAACTTAGATTAGTAAAGCTTCTATAGACATGAATATAAACAGGAAAACAAGTAATGAAAGCCAAAATATACCTCAGTTACTTTAATGAGGCCTCAATAATTGAAAATAAAATACTCACGCCAATACAAGTAGGTAGCGAGCTCAGTAGTCTGGACTTGGGTTTCCTTAAAGATAATATAGGAGATAATATATCCTCTAAAAATCCAGAGTACTGTGAGATGACAGCCGTATACTGGGCTTGGAAAAACGACTTAGATTCTGAGTATATTGGTTTCTTTCATTATCGCCGCTTATTGGACTTCAATGTGGCCGTTGAGCGCAGCGTCGATAGACATGGGTTAGTTAATTACCATGCAGTAGACAGCTATATGTATGAAAGTATGGGGTTAGATGAATCTAATATTTTAAACATACTCGATCAATATGATGCAGTACTTCCAGAGCCTTTTGATGTCTTAAGTACAGGTAACAGTGATATTTATGAACAGTATTCTAACTCAGAGCATCAGCACAAAAGGGATATTGATATAGCACTTGATGTAATCAAAGAACTTTCACCTAGTTATTATTCAGCTGTTAAAAACCACTTTAGAGGACGGTTTTTATACGCAACGAACATTTTTTGTTTTAAAAGAGCAGTTTTTGAAGAGATGTGTGAGTGGTTATTTCCTATTCTAGCTGAAATAGAGAGTAGAGTAGATACAACAAACTATAGTTTTCAGGAGAATAGGGTTATAGGGTACCTATCTGAAAGGCTCATTAGTGCTTTTATAAAAATCAAGATTATAGATAACCCTGATATTAAGTATATAGAATTAAAAAGATTGTTTATTGACTCTACAAGTAAGTTGCCTAATGAGCCTTCTCTGCCAGATTCTATATTACCTGTTATGAGTATAGCTATTTCATCAGATGCAAACTACATCCCCCACTTAGGAGCGCTAGTAGCATCAATTGTAGATAATAGAAACAAAAACTATTATTTAGAATTTATAATTCTGGATGGTGGAATAAATTATATACAAAAGAAGCTTCTAAATAACATTATTAAACATGAAGCGAACGTTTCTATCAACTATTTAGATATGCGGGAGCAGTTAAAAAATATTAGTATGCATTCTTACTTTGCTCAACCAACATTATATAGAATATATCTAGCAGAAATACTTCAAAGTAGAGATAAAATATTATTTCTAGATACAGATATGATTGTTGTTGATGACCTAACACCATTGTATGAAGTCGACCTCAAGAATTACTATGTTGTTGCTACCCAAGATTTAATTATGAGAACGTTCGTGCATAAGCAAATCTTATCTCATCAGGAGTCAGGTGGAGTCGAGACGCTTAGATACTTAACAGAATACCTTAAACTACCACAAAGTGATAAATATTATTTTCAGGCGGGAACTTTGTTGTTAAATTTAGTTCAGATTCGAGCAGATAAGCTCCCTGGTAAAATGATTAATGATATTTCTAACAAGAATTATTGGTTCTTAGACCAAGATGTTCTAAATAAGTATTTAGGTGAGAAGGTCGCTTTGGTTGAAAATAGATGGAATGTAGTACATATTCCTGAAGGGCATGTTGAGCATTTAGAAGATGATGAAATGCAAAGGTATATCGCAAGTTTAGAAAGCCCGGCTATTATCCACTATGCAGGGGAAGGAAAGCCCTGGAAGGATAATATGAACCCCCATTCTCATTATTACTGGTACTATTTAAGAAAGACGGCCTGGTATGAAACAATGCTATTTGGGTTAATAAACACTACTTTAAATCCAGCTCAGAATCAGGTGGAATATAAAATTGAAGTACCTAAGACAGAAGAGTTTATTAGAGTTTATAAAAGACGTATTAAAAAAGGTGTTAAAGAAGCAAAAAAGACTATAGAAAATAAATTCTTAGGTACATTGAAAGGTGGAAGAAATGAATGATGAAATTTTAATCGGAGGGGCTGGCTTTACTGGAGCTGTTATAGCTCGTGAGTTAGCAATGCATGGATACCAAGTTATAGTAAAAGATCCGCGCCCATATATAGCCGGTAATTGCTATACAGAAAGAGATAAAAGCACAGATATAATGATGCATGTGCATGGCCCACATATCTTCCATACAGATAATGAGCAGGTTTGGAGTTATGTCAACCAATTTGCAGAGTTTAAAAGCTTCATTTGCCGAATGAAAGCAACCGTAAGTGGTAATATTTATAGTCTGCCAATCAATCTACATACTATCAATCAATTCTTTAATAAAACTTTAAGTCCAGGTGAGGCTAAGGCTTTTATTGAGTTAAAGTCAGACGATAGTATAACTCACCCTAAAAGTTTTGAAGAGCAAGCTTTAAAGTTCTTAGGAAACGAACTTTATCGTGCATTCTTCTATGGTTATCCATTAAAGCAATGGGGTATGCATCCTAGAGATTTACCGGCTTCTGTTTTGAAAAGACTGCCTGTTAGATTCAATTATGATGATAATTATTTCTTCCATAAGTATCAAGGCATACCAGCTGAAGGTTATACAAAATTGATTGAAAGGATCTTAGATCATCCTAATATTTCAATATATTTAAACGAATCTGTTGAAAGGGAAGATAGCAAAACATATAAACATGTTTTCTTTTCCGGTCCTCTCGATTCATGGTTTGATTATAGCCTTGGTCAGTTAGGTTATCGAACACTAGATTTCAAGAAATCAATTCATGAAGGTGATTATCAAGGATGTGCTGTCATGAGTTATCCGGATAAAGAGGTGCCTTATACACGTGTTAGTGAGCATAAACACTTTACACCGTGGGAGAATCACGAAAAAACGGTAGTCTTCCACGAATATAGTCGACTAGCAGAAAAGGATGATATCCCATACTATCCAATACGTTTAGTAAATGAAAAAAAGATGCTAAATGACTATCTAGAATTAGCTGAAAAAGAAAAAAATGTTACATTCGTAGGAAGACTAGGAACTTACAGATATCTTGATATGGATGTAACAATAGCTGAAGCTTTAGAGGTTGCAAAGAATTTTATAGAAAAAGACTCGCTTTAAATTTGACTGAAGTAACATCTAGTAATCTTTAATCAGATTTAACGCCACTCTCAACTTAAAAGAAGCCCTGATTTTACTAGCCTAGATTTAGTTTCAAGAAAGTCACTGATTTATAATATATTTAAAATCAGTGACTTATGAAAATAAGTTAAGAGCGGCATCAGATTTAATATAAATACACGAATCAATGTGTTTTTTGCATAAGTCTTTTTAAATAACTTGAACTATTCGCATGGGAATATAATGAGATATCTAGTTTTTGGAGCAGGTGGGTTCATCGGTAAAAAACTAAGTTGTGAGCTGAATTTGGTTTGCCCTGGAAAAGTAGCAGTTATAGGAGCTAACTTATCTGATGTTGATATATTATCTAGTAATAAATATGAATGTAGAATTAGTGAGTTTGAAATGTTTAACGGTCTTGTAAGTGATGACACAGAGGTTGTGTATTTATTAAACACAGTAAGCCCAGCTATGAATCAAACTTCGAAAGCTTTTGATGACAATATAATGCTACTTAGATATTTAGAATGGGCTAAAGACAATAAAATCAAAAGAACTGTTTTTACATCTTCAGGAGGAACTGTTTATAAGAATTTTCTCTCCACACCAATAAGTGAAGATAGTTCAGTTGAACCATTATCATTATATGGTATGTCCAAGCTCACTAGTGAACTTTATCTAAAATACTATAAACGGAAGCACGATTTAAACTATACCATTTTAAGAGTTTCTAATCCCTATGGTCCCAGTCAAAAGTATATTAGAAATCAGGGATTGATACCTTATGTCATTGAATGTGCTAAGCAGAAAAAACCAGTAAACGTTATTGGTGATGGCTCTATGGTAAGGGATTATATTTATATTGATGATTTGATAAGCGCAGTAGTTGGGATTATCACAAATCCTGAGTCCTACAATAAAACACTAAATGTTGGCAGTGGGGAAGGGATTTCAATTATGCAGGTAATCGATAGTATAGAGGCAGCAATGGAAACTTCAATATCTAAAACCTTTTTGCCAAATAATCCAAACTTACCTCATAGTAATGTTCTCGATATATCTTTAATATCGGAAGTAATCAGCTGGAAACCGAAAGTTCCTTTTCATGTAGGGATTGATAAATATCTGAAGTCTTTAATGTAACTTACTTTGGATCTAGCGTATTTTATCAAAGCATTAGAATAATTGAAAAATAACTATAGTAAGGGTTAAGTTGTATGGATTTAAAAAATACATTCGATTTGAAGAAAATCGAAGCTAATATAGTAGGATATGAAAAATCAGATTCAAACTCTATATTTCTTAACGAGTATAAGAAAGTGCTAAGTAACTCTAACCCAAAAGTAATTATTGACAAGATTCAAGAGGCTTTATCTTTGGGCTCTCTACAACTTGATTCGCCAAAAGATGGTACTAACTCTCGAGCTGTTGCAAGCTTTAACTGTCAAACGGGGCATAGTAAGAATTATATCTTAATGAAAAGTGACTCCAACCAGTTTTGGATTATAGTACAGTATACTTCTTTTATTAACGCTGTTATTTATGATAATAAATTTGTTTATATACAAAATGGTGCATTAGTAAGAGCTATAAACCAAGGTTTGGAACAAGCACTTATTTTCTTTGATAGTCTTGATAATGAGAAATCTGTATTACAAGGGTTTTATTTAGAGCACCAACGTCCTTTCCATTTCTTTTATGAAAATGTGAAAGGTATGCAGTACGTTTCAAATTGTACAGATAAAGAGTTAATGAATAAATACGATATATATATAAGAAATTCTTTTATCGATCAAAAACAACTACCGTATTTATCAAATAGTATTGATGTTAATGATATAAATGGTACGGTGCATAATCAAGGCTTCACAATAAAGCCACTATTTTTCGATCAATATCACTATCCTGCTTCAAAAAGTGCTTGGTCAAAACAAGCTATGAAAGATATGGAGAATATATTTAAGGACACGTACACGAAACAAAATTTAGGATATAAAGGCTACGATCTGGTTCTTTGGATTGGTGTCACTGGTCAAAAACGAAGATGGATTGATCAAGAAAGTAATTATAGCCAAATTATCAAACACTTAGCATCTTATTATACTAATATTTTAGTTATTGTAGATGGTTGGACTTCAAAACCTAGTACACTGAAACAAGACGAAGTTAGTGCTAATCAAGATAGAGAGGTGTACTTCAAGATTGCTGCAGAATGTGCAGAGGTTGCTAGCTTTAAAAGCGTCATAGGTCATAGCTATGAGTCCAAAATTAACGCCTGCCAAGGAGTGGATTTCTTTATCGCTAATGCTGGATCAGGTTCTATGGTACCTTTAAGATTCTGTCAGAAAGATGGAGTACTACACTCCAATCCATTTCTTTTCACTTTCCCAGATAGCTATAAGGATTACAATCAGATTATTAAGACAGTAGAAGAGGATTATGTAGGTATACCCCAAGAAGAGCGTAATAATACTGGAGATCATACCAGCTATCAGATTTCATGGAAGTTAATATTTAATCGATTAGCTGAGATAATAAACGAGCATCGAGAGACGAAAATACCTTTATTAGATTTAACTTTACAAGATTTAGACTATCTTACTGAGAATGAGATCGTGAGTCCTGCTATACTCTATAAGCAGTTATTATTGTTAAGTAATAAACAAAACAAAAATAAATATATAAGTTGTGTAAGAGATATAGCCTCAGCATTAGAGAAACATGGACTTTTTAAAACAGCTGTAGAAATGCTTATAGAAATCCACAGAATGAACCCTAAAGATAAATTTATTGAAGATAAAGTTGCTGAAGTTAAAAATAAACTGATGGAGTAAGAATTATTATGATAAAAAATATTAAAATACTAGACTGCACACTACGAGATGGTGGCTATTACAACTCATGGGACTTCTCTCAAGAGGTCATCGAAGAGTATTTAGAGGCCATGGCAGCAGCAGGGGTCAATATAGTTGAACTTGGTCTGCGTTCAATAAAAAATAGTGGCTTTAAAGGTGCCTCAGCCTTTACCACAGACGACTTCATTAATAGCCTGCCTATTCCTGATAGCTTAACGGTTGGTGTTATGGTGAATGCTTCTGAATTAGTAGGTGACACCCCCCAGCTGGAGGTTCTAGAAGCCCTTTTTCCCGTATCAGCGGATGAGTCACCAGTAGATTTAGTACGTATTGCCAGTCATGTCTATGAATTTGAGGGGGCATTGCAGGCTGTGAGCTGGCTAACAGACAGGGGCTACCGAGTTGGTTTTAACCTCATGCAAATAGCTGACCGTACCGAAGAAGAAGTGATTAAGCTTGCAAAGCTTGCAAAGGACTACCCCTTAGATGCTTTGTACTTTGCCGATAGCATGGGCAGCATGAAACCTGATGATGTCTCTAAAATTATTGGTTGGTTACGTACGCATTGGGACGGAGCACTTGGCATTCATACCCATGATAACTTAAACCTAGCACTATCGAATACATTACGTGCCATATCAGAAGGTGTCACTTGGGTCGATGCTACCGTGACAGGTATGGGTCGTGGTCCAGGTAACGCAAGAACTGAAGAGCTCGCTATAGAAGTAGCAGAGCTACGTGGTAAACCAACCAATCTAGTTCCATTGATGACCATCATTCGTAAGTACTTTAAGCCGATGCAAATCCAGTATGGTTGGGGCTCTAATCCATACTATTTCTTAGCAGGAAAGTACGGCATTCATCCCTCTTATATCCAATCTATGATGGCAGACAATCGCTATGATGAAGAGGACTTATTAGCTGTTATTGATTACTTGCGTATTGAAGGTGGTAAGAAGTTTAGTACGGCCACTTTGAATAATGCAAGAGAGTTTTATTCAACCGAACCACAAGGTAGTTGGTCGCCTTCAGAAGCCTTCGAAGAGCGCGACGTCTTGTTACTAGGTACTGGTCCAGGTGTAAAGCGCCATCAATCAGCCTTAGAGCGGTATATTAAAACGCATCAACCTATCGTGATTGCGATGAATACCCAGACACACATTGATGCTGAACTAATCAATTATCGTATCGCTTGTCATCCAGTGAGACTTCTAGCTGACGTAGAAGAGCATGCCACCTTGTCACAGCCACTCATTACTCCTTATTCTATGCTACCTGAATCAGTTAAAAGTCATTTAGCAGATAAAGAAGTCAAGGACTATGGTATTACCGTCGTCAATGATACCTTTGCCTTTGGTGATAGCTATTGCACATCCCCATCTTCATTAGTAATGGCATATGCCTTCGCTACAGTGACAAGTGGTAAAGCAACTCAATTATTACTTGCAGGTTTTGATGGTTACGAAGGTAAAGATCCCCGTAACGAAGAAATGAATAGCATCGTATTGCAATATCGCAGTACAGAAGGAAGCCTTCCACTCGTAGCAATTACACCGTCAAGATATGATGTTGAGAAAGTTAGCGTTTATGGGATGGTGTAATGTCTAATAAAGTCACCTGTTTTCTGCCTTGTCGGCAAGGTAGCCAGAGAGTGCCTAAAAAAAATATCAAACCCTTCGCAGGGTTTGAGTTTGGACTAATTGAGATCAAACTTAAACAATTACTTGCAAGCAAACGAATTGACGAAATTGTATTGAGTACTAATGATGCAGAAATTATTAACTACGCACAGGGTATTCAGGATTCACGTCTTGTCATACATAAAAGAGCTGAGAGTTTAGCGCTTAGCTCCACAAGTACCGATGAGTTAGTTGCTCATGCTGCAAGCCTCATTCCTGAAGGACACATACTTTGGACACATGTTACCTCACCATTTATTAATGCTAACCAATATGATGATATTATTGATGGCTACTTTGAGCAGCTAGACAGTGGATTTGACTCTTTAATGACGACCTCTGAGATTCATGGCTTTTTATGGAAAAATGGTACGCCTTTAAATTATGATCGAGCGAAAGAAAAGTGGCCAAGAACCCAGACTTTAGAGCCGATACATGAAGTAAATAGTGGCGCATTTATCGCTCCTGTATCGGTTTATAATGAGTTAGATGATAGAATTGGATCATCGGTATATTTATACCCCCTTGATAAATTAATCAGCCATGATATAGATTGGCTAGAGGACTTTATTATTGCTGAGTGTCTTATAGAAAAAGGATTAGTGGCACTATGAATAAATTAGAGAGCATTTATAACTATAAAACCATCATCTTCGACTGTGATGGGGTGGTGCTTAACTCTAATAAAGTCAAGACTCAAGCTTTCTATAATACGGCTTTAGCATTTGGCCAAGCTGCCGCAGAGCGTTTGGTCAAGTATCATGTAGAGCGTGGTGGTATCTCTCGTTATAAGAAGTTTCAGTGGTTTATCGATAACCTAAATAAAGAGGATTTAGCGCAATCAAAGGATCAGCCAAATTTAGATAATCTATTGTCAAGCTATGCAGCAGAAGTACATAAGGGTCTGCGAAACTGTCAGATAGCAGAAGGTTTAACTGAATTGCGAGAGAAAACCAAAGACAGTATATGGCTAATTGTATCTGGCGGGGATCAAGCTGAGCTTCGTGAGCTATTTGCTGAGCGTGATATCGCTCAGTTTTTTGACGGTGGTATATTCGGTAGTCCTGATAGCAAGGAAGTCATTATGAGTCGCGAGCGCGAGCAGGGTAACATTAAGTCACCTGCTGTCTTTGTTGGAGACAGTCAGTACGACTATACGGCTGTCAAAAGCGTTGGAGATATTGACTTTATCTTTGTTACTGATTGGAGTGAGTTTGATGAATATGAGCAGTTCTTCGAAGAAAAGGAGTCTGTAACTATACTTGATAATGTGGGTTGTATTGCTTAAGTAAGTATTTGATTGATTTTAATCGTATGATATTGGTAGGCAAATTCCTCTCGAAATAGCAAGAATATGGTTAGGACTTGGAAAAAAAGTTATTCAATTATTAGCCTTAAGGCACGGCATACTCTTTATTTGCTATACCATGGTTTTAAACCTACTATGTCATCTGCTTTCTATAACTAGTTTTATTACATTAAAGTAGGCTTAGGCGTATATGTTATGACCCTATCCATGTGGTTGCTAACCATTATTTTGGTGAGCTTAGTTGTTTTACTTGTCAAGTTTCAGCAACATACTACTGCCATCTTTGGTAGTGTGCTTGTTTTAGTATTCGCCCTAGGATGGGTGGATAGCACCACCTTGCTTGGCAACGCAGCAAATGCAATAAGGATTGGCAACATTAGTGTTGTTAATCCTTATTGCATTTGCATTGGAGAAGACCAGCGTACTGACACATCTGACTCGATCTTTATTCTCTAAATCTGAGCGATCATCGATCGTACGCACTATTACCTTCTCAGGTATATCCTCAGCGGTATTAAACAATACCGCCGTTGTCGCTGCAATGATAAGTAGCATACAAAAAAACCCACAAGTGAATACTGCCCGAGTACTGCTACCTATGTGCTTTGCCGCAACGTTAGGCGGTACGATGACACTGATAGGGACTTCTACTAACCTAGTGGTTAATAGTATGTGGGTAAAGCAAGGCCATGATGCGATCGGCTTTTTTGACTTAACCCCTATTGGTATCATTATTTTTTTACTAGGGGCGATTGTTCTTTATTTTACCAGCCTCCTGTTACCTGAAAAAGAGATGCCTGAAGAGGCTGTTGAAGAGTACTTCGTAGAAGCGAAGCTGGAGAGCACTTCAAGCTTGGTCGGCAAGACAGTGGAAGAGGCAGGGTTACGAAACTTAGTCGATTTGTTTTTGGTAGAAATCATACGTAGTGATCGGTTGGTTAGGCCTGTTTCACACTTTCAAGTGTTAAGAGCTGGGGATAAATTACTGTTTAGCGGTAATGTAAAAAGAATACAAGTGTTAGATCAGTTTGATGGACTTAAGCTGTTTGCGCATAAAACTGGGTTGTTAACTCAAGAGTTGACAGAGGTTGCTATTAAGCAAGACTCTAATTTGGTCGGAAAAAGCTTGAAGGATACTGGTTTTAGAGCAAAGTTTGATGCTGCTGTTGTCGCAATACGCCGTGAAGGAGAGCAAGTCAGTGGTAGGCTGGGTGAAGTACACCTGCGAGCAGGAGACTTGTTGCTACTCGCAACAGGTACTGATTTTGCTAGTCGTGACAATTTGCGCAAAAACTTTTATATATTGTCAGGAGTAACACCAGACAATATGATCTCGGGCTGGCGTGAAAAGCTCGTGATGGTAGGTTTTGTAGCGATGATTGTGGGTTCAGTAGTCACTGGCAGATCGCTATTTGATTTATCATTGTTTTTATTTGCGGCTTTATTATTTACAGGTTGTATTAGTGTCGACGAGGTGAAACGTCATTTTCCCGTGAGTATTTGGCTGATTGTAGTCAGTGCTTTGAGTCTAGCAAACGCGATGCAAGATGTAGGTATGGATGGACAGATAGCTAGCTTTGCTGCTAATAGCTTATCAGGTTATGCACCTGTCTGGACATTACTGGGCGTAATGGTTCTTACAATCATGATAACTGAGCTTTTGACTAATAATGCGGCGGCGGCTTTGATGTTTCCGATAGCCTATAGCTTAGCGATTGGTATGGATGTTAACGCTTTTCCATTGATATTGGCAGTGTGCTTTGGAGCCTCCTGCTCTTTTATTAGTCCTTTCGGTTATCAGACTAATCTGATGGTATATAACACAGGACTTTATAAGATAAAAGACTTTGTAAAAGTGGGTGGATTGATCACCGTAGTGTACACTTTAGTCTGTGCTATTATGATTCCTATCGTTTATCCATTTTAAACACCCACTACATAGACTTAATTAATAGTTGTATTAGAGATTTTATTGAAAATAAGGATGAAACATGAGTAAGGCTACCAATATTGTATGGCATGATGCAGGTGTGTGTCCTGAAGAGAGAAAAGAAAAAATTGGTTCTGAACCTCGCATACTATGGTACACAGGGCTTTCAGGTTCTGGGAAGTCAACAGTGGCGAATGCTGTAGATAGACTTTTGTTTGATAAAGGTTATACTACCTATCTGCTAGATGGTGATAATGTGCGCCATGGTCTAAATAAAGACTTAGGATTTAGTGATGCAGACAGGGTAGAGAATATTCGCCGTATATCTGAAATTAGTAACCTATTTTTGGATGCTGGTCTAATCGTAAGCACAGCTTTCATCTCACCTTTTAGAGCTGATAGGTTGCAAGCAAAAGCATTGATCGGTGATGAACGTTTTATTGAGGTCTTTGTTGACGCTCCACTCGAGACCTGTGAAGAGCGTGACCCTAAAGGTCTTTATCAGAAGGCACGTGATGGTATGATCAAAAACTTTACAGGAATTGACTCGCCATATGAATCACCACTCTCACCGAATATCCGCCTATTGACCAACTGCAATGATATCGAACAATGTGCGAGTCAAGTGGTCAATTACTTACTTGAAAACCAGTTCATTAAATAGGTCATTTGATAATGAGTAAATACATAGATGTATTTAATGGTGATGCTGATGGTATATTCTCACTTATTCAGTGGCGCAAATCCTATCCTATTAATGCTCAGGATCAGCAAATACTCATTACTGGTGTAAAACGTGATATTGCTTTAGTTAGTAAGATTGATGACCAGCTCGCAAATAACGCTCAGATCACAGTATTAGATGTATCATTTGACAAAAACTACGAAGATGTAAAGCGAGTCTTAGAGCATTGCCGGTCGTTATATTATTGTGATCATCATAAAGCTGATAAGCTGTTTGAGCATAAGAATTTAATGACAGTGATTAATACCGAGCCCACAGTATGTACGGGGTTGTTGATTAATAATGTATTAGAAGATGCACACATATTATGGGCAGTGGCTGCTATTTATGGTGATGGCTTAGACAGTGTCGCTAGCGAACATGTCAAGCGTTTAGGGTTAACACAATCTCAATGTGAGCAGCTAAAAGAGCTAGGCATTTTGGTTAATTATAATGGCTATGGCAATTCAGTAGCTGACCTGTACTTTGATCCTGCCGATTTGTACCAGCGATTAATAAATTATGATAGTCCTCTTGCAGTTATTACTGACCCAAAGTCTCCCTATCAGACACTCAAGCAAGGTTATGAGTCAGACATCGCAAAAGCTGAGACAAGTAAACAGTTAGTTGATAATGACCTCATAGTAGTGATCTTAGAGGATGAACCTTGGGCTCGTAGGATCAGTGGTACTTATGGTAACCAGTTAGCAGCGAAGCATCCAAGCAAGCCTGTCGTGATCGTAACTGATAACTCTAGAGGCTCATATGCAATAAGCCTAAGGGCACCTAAAAATAATCCTTATGGTGCAAGCAATATCTGCAGTCAGTTTAATACTGGGGGTGGCCGTGAAGGAGCTGCTGGTATTAACGAGCTACCAAAGAATGAATTAGAAGACTTTAAAGAAGCAGTACGTATATACTATATTTAGACATAGGGATATATTGACTCAAAATAAAAGTGCTTGTTAGTAATGACAGTTAAAACTTTAGTTCGATGGATTTAATATGACTAATAAAGTTAGGAATGTAAAACACGCAGTAATACCAGTAGCGGGTTTTGGTACACGAATGTTACCTTTGTCTAAAAGTATTCCTAAAGAGCTCCTACCTTTGGGCACCCTACCTGTTATCCACTATGTTATTGAAGAGGCTATTGCAGCTGGTATCAAACATATTGTATTGGTTACACACCCACAAAAGCAGGCTATTGAGAATTATTTTGATATCAATGTCGAATTAGACGCCGCATTGCGTGAAGGAGGCAAGATATCTTTAGCAGATAATCTGCAATGGCTACCAGAGGATGTGAAAATTTCGAGCATACGACAAGGTCAGCGCTTAGGTCTTGGTCATGCGGTCGCAGCAGCTAGACCTATCATCGATGGCCACGATTTTGCAGTATTGTTACCTGATGTGGTGATTGATCCTTTCAAAACTAATTATGCAAAACAAAATTTAGCCTATATGACGCAAAAGTTCTCTGAAACTGGTTACTCTCAAATACTTGTTGATCCTGTTGAAAAAGAGAATATCCATAAATATGGTATTGCTAGACTAGATGGACAGAAGCAAGTTTATAGCAAGTCTATAGTAAATAAAAGTTTATCAGTATCCGGATTTGTAGAAAAACCTAAAGCTATAAATGCTCCTTCTAACTTGGCTGTAGTGGGACGGTATGTATTTGCTCATCAGATTTTAGATTACTTAGATAGAACAGCACCTGATAAAAAAGGAGAAATTCAACTGACAGATGCTATTGATGCATTGATTGCATCAACAAGAGTTGATGTAACTACCATGATTGGAGATAGTTTTGATGCAGGTAGTATATCCACCTACCTTAAAGCTTTTGCTTATTTTTCTGAGCAACAAACATAGTTAATCTATCAAATCAGTGTCTGCGCTATATTTAAATTTCTCTTTATTACTCTTCATAAATCTATGTGTGACAACTCCTAGGCGATAGTTCTTTACAATCATGCTAAGTGCTCATTGGAAATAAAAGATAAAGCCGACGAATATAAATATTTTTAGATACAATATTGGACAAAGCCATGAATGATCCTACTTTAGCTCCACAATGGCAAAAATTGGTTAACCACTCTAATACAATTGCAGATTTAGTAACTCTTTTCGAAAATAACGATAGAAGAACGGAGGATTTACTAATTGATTTTGAGGGTGTGTGCTTTGATTACTCAAAGCAACTAATTGACAAATCAACTAAAAAATTACTGATTGAATTTGCAGAGCAGATGGGTTTGAGTGATGCTATTGATAAGTTGATATCTGGATACAAAGTAAATACTACAGAGAATCGTCCCGCATTACACACTGCTTTAAGATTACCTAAAGGTACTAGTTTAATAGTGGATGACGTTGATGTGACTAAACAAGTTCATCAAAGCTTGGATAGCATGGCCATTATCGTAGAAAGATTGACGTCGGGCATTTGGAGAGGCTATTCGGGTAAGGCTATTCAGGATGTTGTTAATATTGGTGTAGGAGGATCTGATCTTGGGCCACTGATGGCCTGTATGGCATTATCAGAATGGACAGGAGAGGAACAGATTAAACAAAAAGGGCTTTTTTATAATTGTATTGAAACTCATTTTGTTTCTAATATGGATGGTACACAGTTAGATAAGTTGTTAAGCACGCTTAATCCTGAAACTACTGCCTTTATTATTTCATCTAAGTCTTTCACCACTTCTGATACACTTTCAAATGCTCAGACTGCTTTGGCATGGTTATCTAATAGCTATGATAATGAAAAGAGTATCAAAAGAAATCACTTTATTGGTATTTCTGCAGATGCCAAAAAAATGGATACGTGGGGTATACATAAGGCTAATCAGTTGAATCTATGGGATTGGGTTGGCGGACGTTTTTCCATGTGGTCTTCTATTGGTTTGACAGTTGCTATTAAAATTGGAATGAAAAATTTCAATGAATTATTAGCAGGTGCACATCTAATGGATAAGCACTTTATCGAAACTCCTTTTACAGATAACATACCTGTCATGATGGGGTTGCTCGGTGTATGGAATAGTAGTTTTTTGGATATAAATGCTCATGCTATCCTACCCTATGATGGGCGTTTGAAATATTTTCCTAACTATTTGACTCAATTAGAGATGGAAAGTAATGGGAAGTCAGTCAACCTAAGCGGTCAAAAGGTTACTTTTGATACTTGTCCTATATTATGGGGAGAGGTTGGTTCAAATGCCCAACATGCTTTTTATCAGCTTTTGCATCAAGGCACCCAAGATGTGGCTTGTGATTTTATTGCTTTCATCAATCGCTATGACGAAGAGCGTCAAGATATCGACCAACAGCTACTACTACAACATAAACTAAGTTTGGCTAACTGTTTAGCCCAAAGTCGAGTTTTAGCATTTGGCAATGAAGCTGTCGATTTACAAGAAGTATGTAGCGCAATGTCTGCTATGCACAAAAACTATCGAGGAAACCAACCATCTTCTACCATATTAATTGATAAGCTATCACCAAAAACACTAGGCATGATGCTTGCTATGTATGAACATAAAGTCTATGTGATGTCTGTAATGTGGGGGATCAATCCATTTGACCAATGGGGTGTGGAAATTGGGAAGGTAATGGCAACGCAGTTAAATGATGCTATTCATCAACAATCTTTAGATTATGACGACTCAACGAATGCATTGCTCAAGCGTATTTGCAACCTATAACTATCTTCAACCCTGATAATAAACTATGAAAAAAACATCTACACAAGCAAGTAGTATTTGTATTATTGGTAACAATGCGAAAGCGGTAGTAGGAGCTATGGCTCTTACTTATTTTGGGCTATCAGTTACCTTTTATGCGTTGTCTAAATCAGCAGATGAACATGTACGCCGATATCAATTTGATAAAACACTGTGCAATCAATGGCAGAAAAGTCTTGATGATGGTAGCCTGATATACTGCACATTTGATCAGGCAGTTCCTCCCCCAATAAATTTCGATACCTACTGGTTATTTCTAGATCAAATGACAGATGATGTTCAGCAGACAGTGTTGGATTATTTAAAGTATCAATCTTGCGATGTGTGTTTGAGTGGTATTGTCCAAATTGGCCGTATAGAAAGCATTGCTGAACAATTAACTTCAGAAAATGTATTTTATATTCCGTTTGTGTTTCTTAATGATGCTTCAATATTTTTGGCCACTATTAAGCCAAGATTATTGCTGATAGGTGAGAAAACAGAAAAAACTGCTAAGGATAATATGGTTTGTAGAGCATTTTTAGAGCATACCGACAATTATTGCTTACATAACTTAAAAACTATCGAGTTTACACGAAGCTGCATGATGAATTTGATGGCCAGTAAGCTTAGTTTAATAAATGAGCTAGCAAGATTGGCTGACCACTGTTCTGTAGACATGTTAGAAGTCGAATCACTATTAAAACTAGATAATCGCTTGGGCGTAGGATTTTTAAAAGCAGGTTGGGGGTACGGTGGGAGTACGTTACCTAAAGAAAATGAGATTTTAAAAAAGCACCTACTAGATTTAAAGCTGTCTGCCAATATTGTTGATGAAGTAGTGTATATAAATAATGACCAAAAAGAACTAATCTTCCGCAAGTTATGGCAACATTTCGATTCGCACATCGCTAGTAAGTCTATAATGATATGGGGTGCTGGTTATAAAGAAGGAACAGGAAGAACTAAAGGGAGTGCGATTCACAGTGTGTTACCTTTACTATGGGGACACAATGCTATCACGACTGTTTACGATCCTTTAGCTAAAAATGAATTGAGTGAAGAGTATAATTCTGATGAGCGTCTGAAGTTTACCGACTCCCCTTATGACAACCTTGAGCATATCGATGCTATTATTATTATAAATTGGTCGGAGGGATATCGTCCAGATATCTCCCTAATCAATAAGAACAAAACCCCTGTTTTCGATGCCAGAAATATACTTAGTCGAGTAGAAATTCAGGAGCTAGAAGGCTATTACACAGGAATTGGCCGAGGAATCGGTTAAATGGCTGTTTCTATTGTTTTCTACTGATTTTCAATATGATAAGTAAATGAGCACATAGTTAATAGTGTGCTCGTCGTAATATCTCGATATGTTCTAATTGCCATTTTTCCCAGTATTGTAGTCTCTGAATACGGGACTCAACATTATGGATGCCTGTATGGTTCGCATTCATTAATGAGTCAGAGCGATGAGCGCCTATCGTTAATGGTTTACTAATATGACGGATACTTTGGCTGCCAAACACTAATTTAAACCTCTCAAACAACTCGCTGTCTGCTCCTGTACGGAAAGGCTGCCATAAAAAACCATCTTGTAACATATACTTTAAAGTATGACGCCGAAACATCAAAGAAGCTGGGTTTTTTTGCTTATAGGGGAATGCTGCGCGGGCGAAGTAACTTCCTTGATTGTCAATTTTGATCCAATCTGAAGTGGTAGCCATTAAGGTTTGGTCTAGAAATAATGGCATTACTTGGTGTTCAACCTTCAAAGGATGAGCCCAGTCATCTGAATCATGGCAGATAATAAATTCACCAGATGCATATCTTAAACCGTTGTTTTTTGCCAAAAAAGTACCGGTGTTGGTCTCTTGGTGAATAATCTTGATACGAGGGTCTTTGTTGGCCACTTCCTGTGCAATGCTTAAGCTGTCATCAGTACTGGCATCGTCTATCAATATCACCTCGATATTATGCCAGCTTTGGTTTAGGAAACTCTCTAATGTAGAGCGAATATATTTACTGGCATTATACATGGTAGTCAAAATACTGACTCTGAACCGCTTTTCTTTATTCATAGACAGGAGCGCGGTATAAATAGAATTTTCTACTTGTAAATTTAGACTATCAAATATGGCATTGTCATCGATAACTTTGTAATTAGGTAAATCAAAGAGCGATTGATAATTATTTAGATAATACAGCTTATCTGTATGAGTATTCGCTTGCCAATTGCTCTCTAATAGTAGGAGATCTGGGTGTTCGCGACTATTGAGTATTAGTTCTCTATGAGCCACTAGTGTTTGGTTATCTAAAGTTTTCTCTGGCTGATTATTTTTAGCTTTATTTTGGAGTAAATAGGCTGACTGCAATGCACGATGATAGATCGTGATCTTGGCTGTGGGTAGGGTATGTATAAGTTTGATTGCTAGAGGTAAGTTGTACTTTGCAAGCTCTCTTATTAACTCTGGCAGATAGCGGGATATGGTTGGCCTTTTTATCAGTCGGTTAATAACTTTTTCGCATTCCTCTAGCTTGCCGTAAGCTGATAGTGCTTGTACATAAGCTACACCAGCTCTGACGCTACCCCCTCGCCACTCGGCTTCTAACAGTGGGGTATAAATACCTAACCGCGCACACATCCAACGTCGCTTACTTGTTATTGTCCATTGATAGTTGGGCAATAGGGCTAAAGCTTGCGCGAAATTACGTTTTTGTATTTGCTGATAATAAGTAGGTATTCTAAATATGAATTTAGGCATATGGATATGTCCTACGGGGATGGGTGATACTCAGTTAAGGTGATAATATCGTAACACTTGTTTGAGTAAATGGGATGGTTCTGTGAGCGCAATTTTTTTAATAAACCAGTAAGTACTGGGATAAAGACTTGAGTGCTTAGATTCTGTAAAAAATAGTCACGGTTAAACGCTGACCTACTTGGCTCAGAAAGTACCTGTATCAAGGTAGATGGAAGCTGTTCTTTGTTAGTTGGAATAATGACTCCATCTTCAATTAACGAGTTTAAAGCTGGTGTTTCAGTTGATATAACGGTCAACCCCATGGCTAGAGCATCGATAAGTTTTGCAGGTAGTTGATACTCGCTAATGATTGAGTCAGTATCTTGTAAGATGACACATACATCACCCATTGAAACAAACTCACTAATACTATGATAGGGTTGATTTGGTAAGAACTTGAAATTAACCCCTTTTATAGCTGTGAGCTTGTCTTGAAAGGCTTTATTAATAAAATCACCTATAATAAGGAATAAAAAGTTGTTTTCTTTTATTTGAGACAGAGCTTGTGCAGTCTCAATTAAGCCTTTGTGCGGCTTAGGTGTACCAAAAAATAGTAATACTTTCTGCGTAGGTGGTACGTCATACTTCTTTCGCATTTCTAAAGTAAGCTGTTTTGAGGGTAGAAACTTATTAGCATCTCTAACATGAGGGATTACTATACCTGAATATCTAAATTGTAGCGCGGCATTGGATACGGTAATAGCGTCAAAGGTATTAGCCAAACTAACACTTTTGTTAAGCCAGTAATCACTACGAATATTAGTTATATCTGTATTCTTTGGAAGAAAACCCTTGTCAAATTGACCAAATCCTAACTCCTCGTCATCAACATCCATAATTATGTGAGTATTCCAAATCAGTTGATATAGTCTACCTATGATTAAGTTTGGTAATCGCGGTTTTGACAAGTGTATGATATCGAAAGGATGTGATCGGACGAAATCAAAGGCTTTATAAATTAGTTCTGCAGTATCTTTTACTGTTATGAAACTGCAAAGAATATCTGAAAGCTGCATCGGCTCCCACAGTTGCTTTGGACGTTTGGGGTTAGATGAAATGACACATCCAATAATAGAGGTATTGTATCCACAATGCTGGTAGAGCTCAGCTAAAGTGAGTACTCTACCAGCAGCATTATGTGATAAATCCCAGCCACAGACGGCTATTTTTTTTCCTTTATTAAAGTTCTCAAGCTGAAGTTGTTTTTTAGCATCATTAAACATATCAGCTTGGAAGTCTGTTAGTGTGGCTTTATGTTTTAAGGTACCAGAAAACTGATAAATACATTGTTGCCAATCTTTTTTTCGATAGGCTTTTTCTGCCTGATACTTATAGTAATTAGCATTTATTTGATTGAGTAAAAACAAGCTATCTACCTTGGTTTTGTAATAAGTAATCATTCCACACATTGGGTATTAGTATACTTTCATAGTGAGTAAGATCAATTTAGGAGACACTCTGAATACTATTAGTTGTAATAGCTACATAGTATTCAGAAGTACTGTTATGAAGAGTTAAGGTTAAGCTGGCCTCGCACCTTGTGCCGCTAACCATTCATTTATTTCTTGTATCTTAGTATCTAATAACTCTCTATCACCGCGACTTTCAATGTTTAATCTGATCAACGGCTCTGTGTTAGATGCCCGCAAATTAAAGCGCCACTCTCCAAAGTTCAGACTGAGGCCATCAAGCGTTGATTTGACTGGATTTTTCGCGCTAAATTTATCTTCAATCGCGCTAATAATTGTCGGCGCATCATGAGTGGTGAGCCGAAAGTTTAGCTCCCCTGAGCTAGGATAGGCGGCAATATAGCCTGTGACCAATTCGGATAGTGTTTTACCAGTGATAGACAATAGCTCAATGGTCAATAACCATGGAATCATACCACTATCACAATAGAAGAAATCACGGAAATAATGATGCGCAGACATTTCACCACCATATACAGCACCTGAGTCCCGCATGACTTGCTTGATAAATGAATGTCCTGACTTACTAATGACAGCCTTACCATTATGTTCATCTATCACTGCTTCGGTATTATAAATTACCCGTGGATCATAGACAATTGACTCGCTTGGGTATTTATTCAAAAATGCTTGAGCGAGCATACCGACGATGTAGCTACCATCAATAAATTCGCCACGTTCATCGAATAGGAAGCAGCGATCAAAGTCACCATCAAAAGCAATGCCAAGATCCGCGTTGTTTGCCAAAACGGCTTGCTGGGTAGCCACTCTATTGGCTTCAATCATTGGATTGGGGATGCCATTGGGGAAGCTACCATCTGGTGTATGATGCAATTTAATCACTTCAATCGGTGCGCCAGCTTGTAAAAGTTTTTCAATCAACAAATCGACCACAGGACCTGCGCTACCATTGCCTGAATTAACGACCAGTTTGAGTGGTTTTAGTTTATCAGTATCGATAAAAGTCATGACATGATCGATATACGCGCTTTTATCCGTCAACAACTGCAATTTGCCTGATTGATTATCTGTAGTGAACTGCCCAGATTCTGCCAGTGCTTGAATCTCTGCCAATCCATCATCAGCGCTGATTGGTTTTGAATGTTCTTTAACCAGTTTTAGGCCATTATAGTTGATAGGGTTATGACTGGCAGTGACTTCGATACCGCCCAATGCTTGATAATGACTGGTGGCAAAATATACTTCCTCAGTACCAGTCATACCTAAATCAATCACATCAATACCAGCATCAATAATACCTGCTATGGCGGCTTGTTTAAGCTGTTCACTAGAATGACGAATGTCGCTGCCGATGACAATGGCAGGTTTTAGGTTTGTCATATCATTGTCACGAGTCTCACTTACTGTACTATTGCGCTGATATAAAATCTGCGCAAAAGCCCGTCCAATACGGTAAGCAATCTCTTCATCCAGATTAACGCCAAGCTCGCCACGTATATCGTAAGCTTTGAATGAGCTGATCGTAATAGGATTGAATTCAGTTTTTGGCTGATAGCTAATGGTCGCAGAAGTAGACATAATGGTAAAAATTCCTTGCGCGTGAGCAATGGTAAAATAATAGAGTAGATGGCACAATTATAAGCTAATAAGTGTCCAATGCTACACTATCGTCAACTTATTACAAAAGAGTGAAAACGTTAACCTTGCGTGAAATGGCATGTATACAGATGCACTTGATAGCTTTATCCCCTTTGTATATTGAATCAATCACAATTATTACATTAAGCAAAAATAAGAGCCACCCTTATGAGTATTCCAGACAAAAAAATTACCGTGCCTGTACCAGTACAAGGAACACCAGAAGCCACTGGCGAGTTTGATGATTTGTTAACGTTGATGGCACGACTAAGGGCAGTCTGTCCGTGGGACAAAAAGCAAACCAATCATAGCCTTATTCCGTATGCCATTGAAGAGGCTTACGAGCTAGGCGAAGCGGTACAAAGCGATGATGATGAGGACATCAAAGGTGAGCTTGGCGATGTGCTGCTGCAAGTGGTGTTTCATTGTCAGATGTATGCGGAGCAAGGGCGCTTTGATATGAGCGATGTTATCAGTACTTTGCAAGAGAAGCTGGTTCGTCGTCATCCACATGTGTTTGAAGCCGAAACGCTCAAAGACGATGCGGCAGTAAAAGTACGCTGGGATGAGATTAAGCTCGAGGAACAGCAAGCGCGTGAGGTACGTGGTAAATCAAAACGTCGCTTAGATCAAGTCAAAGCGGGTAGCGCATTGATGCAGGCGCAAGATGTACAAAAGCAAGCGTCAAAGTTGGGTTTTGATTGGGAAGGTATTGCAGGTGCCGTAGATAAGTTAGACGAAGAGATTGCTGAGCTAAAAAATGAGTTGATGGATAAACCTAACGAAGCTGCTAAATACAACATGAGCAAAGCTAACATCAGAGAGGTCGAAAAGGAATTAGGCGATTGTATGTTTGCGCTGGTCAATGTCGCACGCAAATTAAATTTGGATGCAGAGACAGCAACCTTAACCTGCGTGCACAAGTTTAAATCTCGCTTTGGTTATATTGAGGAGCAGCTAGAACTCGCTGGCAAGCGTATTGAAGACAGCGATATAACAGAAATGGATGCACTGTGGGAAGCAGCGAAACAACATGAACGCTCATCGTAAATTTTCATTTGCCAGCTTACTGACGACCACCGCTTTTAGTCTCCTATTGTCTGTGGTCGCACTCAGTAATGCGAATGCAGATACTTGTTTTGACGACCCTCAGCGTGCCTATGAGTATTTAATCGCAAGAGAAAAAGCTATCACACAAGCGCGTGAGCAGAAAGTCATCAATATCAATCGAGCTAATGAAGGTGAGCTGGTTTCGTTAGATGGTATCGGTAGCAGTAAAGCGCAGGCGATAATTTTATATCGTGACATGTTTGGCGATTTTAAGACAGTGGACGAGTTAGCAAAGGTGAAAGGTATCGGTGCAAAAACAGTCGAGAAAAACCAAAGACGTTTAAGTGTGCGTGATTAATGGCGGTGTTTTGCATTAATTAACCCCAATATTGACAAAATAGCATGTAAGTAAATGTCATAACACCCCCAGTAGGTCCAAAATTTGTTAAACTAGCGGGTACATCCGCCTGATAAACGCTGTGTTATTCAGGGGTAGTTAAAGAATACCGGCGAGGAGTAGATGCATGGCCGAGCGTGCCGCCAAGCAGTTAGAACTGAACAAATCTGAATTACCCAATTCCATTACTGAAGTGATTGCCACATTGACCCGTGCTGGGTTTGATGCGTATATCGTCGGTGGTGGTGTGCGCGATACTTTATTAGGTCTGCGCCCGAAAGACTTTGATGCTGTCACCGATGCCAAGCCACATGAGATTAAAGATGTCTTTGGCAAGCGCTGCCGCATTATCGGTCGCCGCTTCCAGTTAGCGCATGTATATTCAGGTCGTGAGCTGATCGAAGTTGCTACTTTCCGTGGTCCACCAACCAGTGATGCCAATACCAATCAAGATGGTATGATTTTGCGCGACAATGTTTGGGGTGATATCCAACAAGATTTCTCCCGTCGCGATTTCTCTATCAATGCGCTCTATTATCAACCGCTCAAAGGCATCGTTCATGATTTCTGTGGCGCGCTTGATGATATTGACAATAGAATCATTCGTCTATTGGGCAATGCGCCAGTACGTATTGAAGAAGATCCTGTGCGCTTGCTCCGTGCCTTACGTTTCAAAGCCAAGTTGGGTTTTGAGTTTGATGAAGCGTTGTCCGAACAATTTAATGACGGGAACTGGGCGCTGCTTGAGCAGATATCGCCGCATCGTCTCTATGACGAAACGCAAAAGATGTTTACTGGTGGCTATCTAGTACCCCTATTGCCGCTATTATTTGAATCAGGTGCGATTGATAGTCTCATTATCTATCCACCGTCTGAGCCAAGTGCTTTAGTCAATCAGGTAGCTATCAATACTGATAAGCGTATTGCAGCGGGCAAGAGTATCAACCCTGCGTTTTTCTATGCTGCCTTACTGTGGGAAAATTACCTACATCAATTGGCAAAAGCTAAGAAGCGTAATATGCCGTTTGCGGAAGCGCAAATGCATGCGGCTGGTAAAGTCATTGACCGTCAGCGTATCAAAACCGCTATTCCGAAATTTGCTGAGCAGTTCATCCGTGATATCTGGATATTGCAGCCGAAACTTGCAGCCCCACGTAGCAAACAAATCGTTCAGCTATCTGAGCATCCGCGTTTCCGTGCTGGCTTTGACTTTTTATTATTACGTGAGCAATGTGGCGATGCAGAGCATCCGCTATCAGAGTCAACCAACGATATGGGTGACTGGTGGCAGACGTATCAAACCTTGTCTGAACAAGAGCAACAGCAGGCGATTGATGAATTTGACGAAAATATTCGCCGAGGTGCTTATAAAAAAGGGCAACGTGGTCGCGGACGTAATCGTCAAGAATCAAAAACACAGACTACTGATAATGCAACACCTAATCAGAACAGTACAAAGCAAAATAAAGCCGATGACCGTGCTGAAAAAGGTAGAAATGAGCAATCAATGGTAAATGATTCGTCAAATATTCCAGCCCGCCGCCGCCGCGCTGCCAGCCAATCTAAAGCTGGTCGCACTGACAGTGGTAGACCCAACGTGCAGCAAGTAGAGCAAGACAATAACGAGCTTGCTCAGCTACAGCAGTTGTCTCTTGCTAGTAACAAGCAATCGGCAAATCAACAGGTAAAGCCTAAGCCACTATTTATTATCGAGCACGAGAACGTTGTGCCACCTTTACAGAAGCAACTGTCAGCTGATAATACGTCGAAGCGCAGCAAAGCAGCTGTACGAAAGCAAGCATCAACCAATCAAGATGCATCAAAGCAAGTGGCTAAAGCCGAGCGCGTAGATAGTAGCACTCAGCCGTCTAATACTAATCAGCCAGAAGCTCAAGCGTCAGCTAGTCAGGCTAGACCAGCTCGCTCGATCGCAAGATCACCTGCGTTAGTTAGTATGAATAACGAGCCGATCCCGCATAAGCGTCGCCGTCGTCAACCTACTGTAGATAATACGAGCAATACCGAGGTACAAGGCAATAGCGATGCGAGGGATAGTAAAGGCAAAGCACAGCCAGCAGCGAAGTATGCGAAAAAAGCGCCTAAACCTGCAGTTGAATCAATTGCTAAAAGCGATACTAAAAGTGTAAAGGAAGTAGCTAGCAAGGCAGTAGATAGCAAAGACGCGACAAAAACTGCTGCACCTGCGAGAGCCAAAAAATCGGTGAAAGCAACTACTACAAAGGCTACTAAAGCGAAGCAAGATACGAGCGATCAGATACCTGCTATAAAAGTAACTGATAACAAAGGCCCTGTACCATCGAAGCGCCGCCGCCGTCAGCCTAGTACTGAAAGCGCATAATATGAATAACAGTACAGATAATAGTAACTGGGTTACCTGTTATGTGGGCTTGGGTAGCAACCTCGCTAATGAGCTAGGTTCGCCTGCCGATCATTTGCAGCAGGCACTTGCAGTAATGCGAGTACATGAGCAGGTACGTGAAGTAAGTGTCTCTTCTTTTTATGCTTCAGCACCGATGGGGCCACAAGACCAGCCGGATTTTGTCAATGCAGTAGTTGGTTTTGAGACAACGTTTGCCCCTTACGAGCTGCTTGCTTTTTGTCAGCAGTTAGAGAGTATGGCCAAGCGAGCACGTTTACGCCGTTGGGGTGAACGTAGTCTGGATGTTGATATTTTGCTATACGGTGAGATACAGATTACTGATCCAACACTGACAATACCGCATGCTGGCTTAAGTGAGCGCAATTTTGTCTTAATACCACTGCGAGAGTTGGCACCAAATTTAACCATCGCAGGTAAGTCGATAAGTGACTATTCACAAAGCCGTGATTGGACAGGTTTAACATTACTATCAAGCGATTGATTATAAGTAACTGATGCTAAGTGATAGGTGATAGGGAGATTGGTCTAAGACATCTCGAACACAGCTAGAATGGTAGCAATATTGATAATCAAAGGCATTGCAGATTAATTGAGGGTCATATGACAACATTATCTACTCTAAATAAGTTTAAAAAAGACGGTACCAAATTCACTTGCTTGACCTGTTATGACTCGATGTTTGCACGAATGATGGAAAAAGCCGAAATTGACACGATTCTAATTGGGGATAGCTTGGGCATGGTTGTACAAGGTCATGATTCAACATTACCTGTGACAGTCAATGATATGGCTTATCACACTGCCAATATTGCTCGTAGTAATAAACACGCGTTGATATTGGCTGACCTGCCGTTTATGAGTTATGTGACATTGCTGGAAGCCGTCGCTAATAGTCGCACGCTAATGCAAGCAGGGGCGCATGTGATAAAAATCGAAGGTGGTAGCGAGCTGTGTGAACTGGTAACAACCTTGGCGCAAGCAGGCACACCAACTTGTGTACATCTTGGTTTGACCCCGCAGTCTGTGAACGTGTTTGGCGGTTATAAAATTCAAGGTCGCGGCGATGAAGCAGCTGATAAACTGCTTGCCGATGCTAAAGCAGTTGTAGCCGCTGGCGCTGCATTACTAGTATTAGAATGTGTTCCAGCTGCGCTTGCAAAAGCCGTTACTGAAGCTGTTGCCGTGCCAGTTATCGGTATTGGTGCTGGAGCTGATACTGATGGTCAGGTATTGGTTATGCATGACATGCTAGGTATGGCGCATGGCCGAGTGCCACGTTTTATTCATGACTTTTTAACAGATGAGCGTAATAGCGCGCATAGTATCGAAGGTGCTTTTGCGCTCTATCAGCAGTCAGTACGCGAAGGTAGCTTCCCGACTGAGCAGCACCAATTTAGCTGATTTTGAAGTTATCAAAGTTATTTACGCTATTGAACAACAGAACGTTTGAATAGAAGAAAAGTAATCATGTCTCCAATTATTTATCATGATATCTCGTCACTACGTGAAGCGCTTCAGCCTTATCGTGGTCAGCAACGTGACAAACAAGGCCGTGTGCAGCGCATTGCGTTAGTACCAACGATGGGTAATCTGCATGACGGTCATCTTGAGCTGGTAAGAATTGCCAAACAGCATGCAGATGTAGTGGTGGTCAGTATTTTCGTTAACCCCACTCAGTTTGGCGTTGGGGAAGATTTTGACAGCTATCCGCGTACATTAGATGCCGATGTGGCCAAGCTTGCGACAGTGGATGCAGATTATGTGTTTGCACCTAGCATTGATGCAATGTATCCAGTATTACCACCACCTACTGCTGTGTTGGCTGGGGCTATTGCCAATCAGTTATGTGGTCAATCACGTCCTGGACACTTTGATGGTGTTGGTATTGTGGTCGCTAAACTGTTCAATATCGTACAACCAGATGTGGCAGTATTTGGACAAAAAGACTATCAGCAGCTTGCTATCATTAAGCAGTTGGTACGTGACTTGAGTTATCCTATTAATATCATTGGTGCGCCTATTGTTCGTGCTGATGATGGCTTAGCGCTATCATCACGTAATCAATACTTAAGTGCAAATGAGCGTCAAGCTGCCCCTGTATTACATGAGGCATTGCAAGACTTAGCGCAGAGTTTGAAAAGTACGGCTCTTAGTCAGCAAGCATTTGATAAGCTATTAGTAGAGACGCGAACACGTATTAGTGACGCAGGTTTTATTATTGATTATCTGGAAATAAAGACTGAAGAGTTAGGTTCTGTCGTAAGTGACTCTAAAACCTTTAATACAGAGAACAAAAACATCGTTATTTTAGTCGCAGCATGGCTAGGACGAGCGCGTTTGTTAGACAATCAGTTGGTAGTGGTAAATTAGCTTTTATGACATAGCAGTAGACTAGATACAATAGACTTGGATGAGTAGATCATGGGTGTAAGTCAGGATCAAAATAGTAATGCGGCAGCAACGATAGCGGATCAGACGTCTACGAATAAGCTCAGTATACTGGTGGTCTCAGGGCGTTCAGGATCTGGTAAAACCTCAGTATTGAATATCTTAGAAGATCTAGGCTATTACTCTATTGATAACCTACCGCTGTCCTTATTACCTAATGCTGCTCATAAACTGGTTAATGAAAGCGGCATTCATCGTATTGCGCTGGGTGTCGATATTCGAACGCCACGTGCTGATTTATCTAACTTTGCAGTGACGTATGCTTCTCTCAAGGAGACTTATGGGCCCCATGCAGTACAAATTTTATATGTGACTGCACAAGAGAGTACGCTGATAGCTCGTTTCAATGCGACGCGACGCGTACATCCGCTAATGTCACAAGATATCGATAGTGATAACGCTAAGCATATTGCCTTTAATTTACCCGCTGCTATCAAAAAAGAAGTTGAGCTATTAGAGCCAATTGCTGGTCATGCTGATATTAGGATTGATACCAGTAGCCTAAATATCCATCAGTTAAAAGACAGTTTGCGTGAACACATAGGCATGGACAATCAGATTGTCATCAATCTACTGTCTTTTGGTTTTAAATACGGTAGCCCTATCGATGCTGACTTTGTATTCGATGTTAGAATTTTACCGAATCCGCATTGGAACCCTGAGTTACGTGACTCGACAGGTCTGGATACTGAAGTAGGGGCATTCTTCTCAGATTATCCAGAAGTAGCAGAAATGATGGGTGATATTGATAAGTTTTTGACCCGTTGGCTACCAGAGTTTTTACATAATAATCGTCATACGGTCACGGTTGCCATAGGCTGTACGGGCGGCAAACATCGCTCTGTTTTTATCACTGATCATCTACAACGCCGCCTTACTGATGCCATGCCTAAAGGCGTGAAGGTATTGGCAAAACACCGCGAAAAAAGTCGTTGGTAATGATATCAGACACTATTTAATTTATTAATTATTATTTTGGAAAGCTTTTATGATCGACTGGAAAGAACAGGACATGCGCGTTTCGCGCACAGAACTCAAAAAAGCCCACGAGCGCTTGCAGCAGTTATCGATACCGCTTGCTAGCTTATCGAAAAAACAGCTAAAAGCCTTACCTGCCAGTGACTATTTTATGGCGGAGCTAATGGCATTGGCTGATATTACTAGCGCCAATGCTCGTAACCGTCAGACCAAACGTGTTGGCAAGCTTATGATTGAAGAAAATCGCCATGAGCTGATAAAAGCACTATTTGATGCCTTTTTTCCTAAAGAGCAAGTCTCAAAAATAGAGAGTTGGTACGAGCGTCTAAATATCAATGACGAAGGTACGCTCAAGCAGTTTGTGAAGCAATATAAAGCTTCTGAGCACCACAGTATGTATCAGTTACTGTTGTGGATAGAGTATGCCAAACACATGCAAGATGATGAGTTGTTGGCAGAATCTAAAGCAGATTTGGCAAGTTATATTCGTGAAGTGGCTATTTTATCGCAGCTGAAGAAATAACATCTATATACCAAGCTAGAAATCTATTAATTAGAATTTTATTAGTTGAAAGATTAGTAGTTAAAAAATGGGTGATTAAAAGACGTATAGCTAAAATGTTAAGATGCAAAAAAGCCAATCAATTTATGATTGGCTTTTTTGTGCATGACGTACGGATGTACTGTGCGTTATGTCTATTATTCAAGTATTTATTGCTTGAGTTATTTCTTTTCAGCACGGGCTTTGTCGACCAAGTAGTCGACGACTTTAGGTACTTTAGCACTCTCACCAGTGACTACATATTTGCCTTGCACCACCACAGCTGGTACGCCAGAAAGCTGATAACGTTTAGCGCCTTCTTGTGAGCGACCAATTTTTGTACCAACAGCGAATGAGTTATATAGGCTGTTAAATTTCTTTTCATTCACGCCTTTTGACGCGTACCATTTGCTCAATGATGATTGATCAAACAGTTTTTTACCATCTTTGTGGATAGCCTCAAATAATGCAGAATGAGTTTTGTCTTCGAACCCTAAAAGCTGAGCCGCATAAAAACCGCGTGCATTGGCTTCCCAAACAGGGTTAAGTGCCGCTGGTGTTTTGAAGAATACGACATCTTTGTCTTTAGTCTTTGCCCATTTTTCCATATGCGGATCAAGCACATTACAATGTGGGCAACCATACCAAAAGAATTCACGAACAATGATAGCATCACCGCTGATTTTCTCTGGGTTGTCTAGCACACGGTAATCTTTTCCAGCGACATAGTCTGCAGCTTGTGCGCCCATAGAGGCAAGTCCAATGGCCATGGCTAGACCAGTCAGTGTGATGACACGTTTCATACTTTATCCTTGAGGTGTGGAGACTTAGAATGGGTTAAGAGGTTTGTGTCTATATGGTTGTTAAACATGTGACACTCTAAAATATATAGCTTTTAAAGCGTCTAAACCAGACAGTGTCGAGTATAATCGAACAATAACAAAGTATCGACTATGATAACGTAAAATGTATGTACTTGTGAATCGCATTCTTAACCGATAGTTGTAAAGCTGTTAGCTATTATTTAAGGTATATTGCTTGTTACTTTTTGAATCTACTGTTTCTCAAGTGTCTGCTTTATTTCTATATGGAACTTAAGAGATTCAAAAGTATCAGAATGCGATATTGTCACAAGGATACGTATCTTTTCTATATCAAAATACTGCCCAAAAAACAGGGTAAAGTTTAAGCCTATTCACAATCGCTGACGATGTGCTTACGACAAAACTGCTACTCTCATGCTAATATTAAGCACATAATCATGCACTGTAAACGATAATAACGATAGTGACAATCAAGGAACATACCATGAGCTCTGCTTTAAATTCTTCATCAACTTCAAATGATCAAAATAATAATAGCGCTTTCAATAGTACAGAGTCTACCACCATCAACGTAGATCCTAGCGAAGTCGAAAAATTTAATAACTTGGCGAGTGAGTGGTGGAGCAACACAGGGGCGTTTGCAACGCTACACGAGATCAATCCATTACGTTTAAACTGGATAGAAGAAAACGTCAAACGTGGCTATCAAAACGATGCTAATAAAACCACTGAGCAAGGACTTTCTGGCAAAAAAGTACTCGACGTAGGGTGCGGCGGCGGAATATTGTCAGAATCTATGGCACGCCGCGGTGCTGATGTGACAGGAATTGATTTAGGTACAGAAAACCTAAAAGCTGCTGCGTTACATGCAGAGCAAAGCCAGTTAGAGAATACGCTTCGCTATCAGCATATACCTGTTGAAGAGTTAGCAAAAACACATGCTGGTCAGTTTGATGTAGTGACTTGTATGGAGATGCTAGAGCACGTGCCAGATCCTAGCTCGATCGTGCAGGCTTGTTATGAGTTGTTAGCTCCTGGCGGTGTCTGTGTACTATCAACGATTAATCGCAATCCTAAGTCTTATCTGTTTGCCATCGTTGGTGCAGAGTATGTACTGCGGTTGCTTGATCGCGGCACCCATGACTATGCCAAATTTATTACGCCAGCAGAATTAGACAAAATGGCACTCAATACTGGATTTGTTCGTCAGGATATTATCGGTTTGCATTATAATCCGCTGACCAAACGCTACTGGCTTGCCCAAAACGTCGATGTTAATTATATGATAGCCGTACAAAAGCCATTGGTTTAATGCTGCACGCAGCCATTTATTTACCATACTTTCACTAAACACGTCATCAATCTCAAGAGCATTCACTATGACCCAATTTGTAAAAGCTGTTTTATTTGACCTTGATGGGACATTAATCGATACTGCTGCTGATTTTGTTCGTATCATTGGTAAAATGAGTCTCGAAAATGATTGGCAGGCACCGCCTGAAGCGGAAATCCGTGAGCAAGTCTCTGCGGGTGCCTCAGCCATGGTGCAATTGATGCTAAGACATAATGATCAACTCGAAGTCAGCGAAGAAGCGTTGCTTGAGTTTCGTCAGCAGTTCTTAGACGATTATGAAGCAGATATCTGTGTCGATAGCTGCGTGTTTCAGGCGCTTGAAGCGGTACTGACAGAGCTTGAAGCAAAGGGTGTGCCGTGGGGTATCGTTACCAATAAGCCACGTTATCTAGCCGAAAAGCTATTAAGTGAGATGCAACTGGATCAACGCTGTGCGGTTTTGGTCTGTCCAGATGACGTATCACGTACCAAACCAGACCCAGAGCCAATGTATATGGCGCTAGAAAAACTCGGCATCCCTCGAGGCGCGGCAGGCTGTGTACTCTATGTCGGTGACCATGTACGTGATATTGAAGCTGGCAACGCCGCTGGCATGCCAACGATTTTGGCCGCTTATGGATATATTCCACCTGAAGATCAAAAGTCTTTGAAAAAATGGGGCGCCGACTATATTACGGACACCCCTGAGCAGTTAAATAAATTACTACTATCGTCTGGTAAGTTTGAGTATTTATAGACTGCTATATATCACCAGTTTCACAACCATAAGCACATATCCTCAACGATTTAATGATAAGTAGTGAGCAATGCCATGAGTGACAATAACAACCAACCAGTCGATCCACAAGACAATAGAAAAACCGTTCAAAGTCCTATCCAGCCTTTGACTCATGATGATATTCGTAACTTTGTACCTTCAAGTAATTGCTTAGATGGTAAGACTATTTTGGTGACTGGAGCAGGGGATGGTATTGGCCGTGTTGCTGCATTGACCTATGCTCGTTATGGCGCCACTGTTTTGTTGTTAGGACGCACTAGTAGCAAGCTTGAGTACGTCTACGATGAGATTGAAAGCCTTGGTGGTAAGCAACCTGCTATGTTGCCGATGAATTTAGAAGGGGCGACTTACGCCGAAATGCAGCAGCTCGAAGGGCTAATTAATAAAGAAGTCGGCCAGTTAGATGGTATCTTGCATAATGCTGGTGTATTAGGACAATTGACGCCGCTTGAGATGTATGACGTCGATACTTTTGCCCAAGTGATGAAAGTTAATTTCACAGCGACTTTTATGCTGACTCAAGCGTTATTGCCGCTATTAAAAGATGCTGATCATGGCTCTGTTGTCTTTACCTCTAGCACTGTAGGTACACATCCTCGCGCATTTTGGGGTGCTTATGCACTTTCTAAACAAGCAGTAGAAGGTATGAGTGATATCTTTACTCAAGAGACGCAGAACACAACCAATCTACGTTTTAACTGTGTTAATCCAGGTGGTACTCGTACCAATATGCGCGCCCATGCGTATCCAGGTGAAAACCCTATGAGCTTAAAAACACCTGAAGATATCATGGCAGGCTATGTCTGTCTGATGAGTGATGAAAGTATTGCCGTACGCGGTCAAGTGATTGAGCTACAACCTAAAGACTAGTAGCAAAGTTTGTAAATCGATTGCGTCATTCTTTATTGACGGTTTTATAAACTATTGCAGGTTGCAATTAACCATAGCTAGCCCCATCTATTTGTTATTAAAGACATTTGTATTGTCTAATTATAATGAATAAAATATAGGATAAGATTATGGCAGGTGGCTGGTCGAGAGATGGTGCTGAGCACGAACAGATGGATGCAACGGTAAATGATGCATTGGAGCGAGCGCGACGTTCGTTACCGACAGGTGTAAGTGCTGAGCTGTGTGACGAATGTGGTAAGCCTATTCCAGAGGCAAGGCGACTGGCAGTGCCCGGTATTCAGCATTGTGTTAGCTGTCAGACGGAGCTTGAACAAGAAGCAAAAGCGGCTGAACTGTTTAATCGTCGTGGTAGTAAAGACAGTCAATTGTGTTAAAAAATAGTTAGGGCGTGTCCTCAATTCAATCGATAGTCATCTAAATGGGTTAAAAATGGCTAAATCTTGCCAAACGGCGTCAAATAGCTGACTAATATCTCGATATTATCTGCGCTATTTTCCTTGTTTGACTGCGATTTATCTCATATTTATCACCATTTTTAAAATGAGGACACGCCCTAGTTGCGTTGCAAAAAGAAAGGGTGGACATGGCTAGATAAAATAGCAATGTCTGCCCTTTTTTTGTCTATTGCTATATAACCAGTGCCATCAGTTCGCGATCGCACTCTTCCCAATCTATCAAGGCCGATGATGCTTTGGCATCATTCTCAGTTTCTGATTTTTCTGTAGCTTTATCGACAGCATTTGTATCGACAGTATTGTCTAATTGCAAAATAATTTCCAATCGACTATCCGTCTGTGGGTCGATGGTTCTGGTAGTTAGACTACCAGGGTTAAAATTGATCTGCATCCAGCCATCAGAAGTATGTACCACGCCTTTGATACGTTGCCAGTTTGGCAGTGCTACTAACCAATCCTGTAAATCATCAGCGTCTAGTACATAGTGTGCAGGTAATCGCCATCCAGCCAATTGAAAATCTTGCTGCTCTTCATGGTAGCGATAGGGCAGATCACTATCAGCACTAGCCTGAGCTTCGGTCTCATCGGTAGATGAACTCGATGATGGCACAGTTGCTAAAGAGCTAGCTTGAGACTGTAAACCAATCATCGATTTTTTAGGATTAGAGATACTGACTTTTCGTTGATTCGAAATGATAGAGCTAGGCTGATTCAGTTGGTCGTTTAACGTTTTAGAGTATGCATCTGCTATAAGACCATCTGCTACAAGACCATCTGATGAATGAACGTCTGATGAATGAACGTCTGATGAGTTAGTTGTCTTAGATGTCGTTAGTCCTGATGCTGCCCAAATAATTTTTACTTGTGAATTTAGCTTGGTTATCCATTCTACCAAGACCTGTTTTTCGCTAATATCTAATTGGACATAGCGATTGATAATCAGCACATCGGCATCGCGGACATGCGCTTGATAACCATCATGATCACGATACTTAATCTGTTGCCACTGCTCGCCACTCAGTACGGTTATCACCGCATTCATCTTTAGGGCAGTTTGCCAATGCGGCGCACTAAGTTGTAGTATCAGCTCACGTGGATGTGCCAATCCTGTCGGCTCGATTAATAATCGCTGTGGATGATGCTCACTGAGCAGACGACTGATTGCAATCTGTAAGGGTAGCTGACTGGTGCAGCAAATACAGCCACCACTGACCTCACGAATGGCGATATTCTTTTGCTCAAGATCGTTATCTTGGGAGCTTGCTAGGAGTGCGCCATCAATACCGATACGACCAAACTCATTGATTAAGAGAGCCCAGCGTTCGTCATCAGGTTTTGTGGCCAGTAACTGATTAATTACGGTGGTTTTACCAGCACCTAAAAACCCTGTCACTAACGTGCAGGGTATGTTTTGAAAAAGAATTGGGTTTTTCACAAATAGGCTCATCATATTGGCACGTGTTTGTGAGTAAACAAACACGGCCTATATTAAAAGGAATTAGATCAGTCAAAAGTTATTCGCTTTTGATGGTTTCTACCTCAGCTTCATCAGGAACGAACACGTAGCCAACGCCCCATACGGTCTGGATATAACGTGCTTGTGAAGGGTTGTCTTCAATCAGGCGACGCAGACGTGATACTTGAACGTCGATAGAGCGCTCCATCGCACCCCATTCACGACCACGGGCAAGGTTCATCAACTTATCGCGGGTCAATGGCTCACGTGGATGCTGTACGAGCGCTTTTAGTACTGAAAACTCACCTGTCGTCAAAGTGACTACGTTACCATCACGTTTGAGCGTACGAGTCGATAGATCTAATGTCCATGGACCAAACTCGACCACTTCTAGCTGATGACTTGGTGCACCTGGCAATTCACGGTTTTGACGACGTAATACAGCTTTGATACGAGCCAGTAGCTCTTTTGGGTTAAAAGGCTTAGGTAGATAATCATCTGCACCCGCTTCTAGACCTGCGATACGGTCAGCATCGCCACCCTTAGCAGTAAGCATAATGATAGGAATATCTGCATTATCTTCACGCAGACGCTTACAGATACTGATGCCATCTTCGCCTGGCAGCATCAAATCGAGCACGACCAAAGAGAAAAGCTCACGTTGCATGAGTTTGTCCATCTGACTGCCATCATGAGCGGTACGAACGACAAAACCGTCGTCTTCTAGGAAGCGTTGCAACAAAGAGCGCAGACGAGCGTCATCATCGACGACTAAAATACGCTGAGTCAACGTGTCAGGGCTGTTGTTATCAGTCATACAGGCATCCTTTTATAAAAATTATTGTTATCAGAAACTACAAGTAAATAGCTATGAGCAAAAACACTGCCACTAATTATCATTATTTAATTATTGGTTACGAATAAGTACTTCATAAAATTAAAAACTATTGTTCAATATGTCAGCACATATCAATATTTGTGTTATTGATACTTTAGTGTATAAGATTGCATCGAGAATTGCATCACCCATGATAATAAATGCTGTATGCGTTTGTTTAACAAGTCCATAGGATGTGTGATATAGAACGATTTGCGTCCTAAAATGCGCAATAAATAACGAAAAGATAAAAAGGATTTTTATTCATGCAGCTTTTGCTATAATGCAAAGCTACATTTCTCAACGATTGATACGTATATGAGTAGCACTGATACCTTAACGTCATCTCAAACCTCGACAAATGCACAGGTTTTAGATGCAACCACACACGCGAATATTCACGACAAGCTTGCTCGCGCGCTTGGCATTAAGACTGCTCAAGTCAATGCGTTTGTCAAACTTTATGATGAAGGCGCGACGGTTCCTTTTATTGCGCGTTACCGCAAAGAAAAGACTCAGAATCTTGATGATGCGCAGTTGCGTGCTTTAGAGAAGTCTCTTAATTATGAGCGTGACATGGCAACACGTCGCCTCAAAATTACTGAGCTGCTAAGCACACAGGGCAATATGACTGACGAGCTACAGACGCGTATCGATAATGCGACGTCTAAGCTTGAGCTTGAAGACATTTATCTGCCATATCGTCCGCGTCGTCGTTCACCTGCTGCCAAAGCTCGCGCCGCTGGTCTTGATACTGCTGCCCAAGCGGTCTTAACCCAAGAAATCACTCCGACGGATGCCTTGGCTGATTATCAAGTCCAGTCAAGTATCACTGATGACAGTGGTAATGAAATCGAAGTTGATTTTAGCGATATCGAAAAACAACTCGCTGGCGTACAAGCGATTATCGTTGATGAATGGACACAAGCATTGGGTTTGTTGGACAACTTACGCAGTGGTTTTGCCAAAACTGCCAGTATCGTATCGAGCGTTGCGAGCGAAGAAAAGCGCGAAGTTGGCGAAAAATTCAAAGATTACTTTGAGCATAGCGAAAGCCTTGCTCGACTACCAAATCATCGCCTATTAGCAATGTTACGTGGTCGTCAAGAAAACGTCTTGGGTCTAAAAATTGAAGGCGAAGACGCACCATTTATCGAAAAAATTATCAGTCATTTCGATGTCGATGCTAAAGCCCCAGCAGCACGCCGTGAATTTTTGGCAGAGGCAGCCAGTAGCTTGTGGAAAGACAAATGGCGTCCGCATATTGAGCACCGCTTGTTAACTGAAAAGCGCCTAGCCGCAGAAGCGGATGCGATTGATGTGTTCGCTAGCAACTTACAGCATTTGCTAATGTCTGCACCTGCAGGTCCTAAAGTAATCTTGGGTGTCGATCCTGGTATCCGTCATGGCGTAAAAATGGCTATCGTCGATGCGCAAGGTCATGTCATGTCAGATAGCGAAGAGAAGCCTGTCATCGCGACCGTTTATCCATTTGCACCTGACAATAAGATGGATGAAGCCAAAAAAGTCATCGATAAGCTGTTGAGCACTTATAACGTTGATTTGGTAGCCATCGGTAATGGTACTGCCAGTCGCGAAACAGATGCGATGATCAAAGAGATTTTGGCTGCGAATGATGCATTAAAAGCCAAAGCCGTTATCGTTAATGAGTCGGGCGCGTCTGTTTATTCAGCGAGTGAACTTGCTAGTGATGAGTTGGCCAATCTAGACGTTTCTGTACGTGGCGCGGTTTCTATCGCGCGTCGCTTGCAGGATCCATTGTCAGAGCTTGTGAAAGTTGATCCAAAAGCCATTGGCGTGGGTCAATATCAGCATGACGTCAATCAAAACCAGCTTGCAGATAGTCTGGATAAAGTAACTCAAGATAGCGTGAATGCCGTGGGTGTGGACGTAAATACAGCCAGCCCAGCTATCTTGGCTCACATCGCAGGTCTTAACCGCAATGTGGCACAGCAAGTCGTAACCTATCGTAAAGAGCATGGTGCATTTGATAGCCGTGAAGCGCTCAAAAACGTCCCACGTCTAGGTGCTAAGACATTTGAGCAAGCAGCTGGTTTCTTGCGTATTCATAATGGTAGCAATCCATTAGATGCTACTGGTGTGCATCCAGAGAGTTATGCATTGGTCGATAGTTTACTTGCACAAGCGGGCAAGCCGTTGTCAGAAGTCATCGGTAACGACGGTGTGTTAAATACTATCGATACGACTACATTGGCTGCTAACGATGATAATGTTAGCGTAAAAGCGATTATCGAAGAGCTAGCTAAACCTGCTCGCGATCCTCGTCCTGAGTTTAAAACGGCCAATTTCCGTGATGACGTCAATAGCATCAAAGATTTGAGCGAAGGCATGACCTTAGAAGGGGTAGTTACTAACGTAACGGCCTTTGGCTGTTTCGTTGATGTTGGTGTCCATCAGGATGGTTTGGTACATATCTCGCAGATGGCCAATGACTTTGTCGCCGATCCTATGAACCGTGTCAAACCTGGCGATATCGTTTCGGTTCGTGTTATCTCTATCGATGAAAAACGTGGTCGTATCGGATTTAGCATGAAACCTGAATCTGAAAAACCTGTACGTACGGCTGCCAAGTCTACGACAGCTAGTACAGATGGTGAGAAAACCAGTCGTCCACGCAATAATAACGCAAATAGTGACCGTCCAAATAATAGCCGTCCAGCTGCTGACAAACGTCCGTCTAAGCCACGTGGCAAGCGTCAGGATAAAGACAACGCGAGCAATCGTAGTAAGCCAGTAAAAAATGATAAAGCTGAAGCCCCAAGTAAAATGGGTACACTTGGTGCCTTATTACAAAAAGCTGGCGTGACTAAAAATAAGAAATAATCAAAATTGAAATAGCTAGCATAGATAGTTTAATATAAAAAAGGGCAGCCAATAGGCTGCCCTTTTTATGTTTGTTAATATACTTAAATATTAATGGCCATATTAACGATTTATAGCAATACGGCGGTTTTCTTTAAACTGTACATTTGCTGGCTGAGTGGCTAATAACTCACCACGGTTGTCTTTTTTCTTTTCTTGCAAGGTACTAGTAGCATTTGCCGTTTTATTGTTAGAAGCGGCTTCACCAGCGATTAAAGGCTGATAGTCTGCATTGCTATGCTGCATGTTTGGCGTTTGCGTACGTTGGGTAGACTGTGTAGAGGCTGCACCCGTTGTCGTTGGCACGTTACCGTTCATAGTAGGCATATTACTATTGCTCATAGTGCCAGCTTTATCATTCATCTTGTCATTAGATTCGTTCACTCTGTTGTCAGAGTTGTTCATACTCTTGTTCGAATCATTCATCTCACTACGAGAGTCGTTCATCTTATTGCTAGAGTCATTGATATTGACATGGCTAGGCTGTGCAGCTCCCAATTTACCAGTTGGTCCTTCTACACCGACTTGTACATTGCTTTTGACAGAGCTACTTGGCATACGTGATTGCATAGAATCACTGCTGTTGGTCGGCATAGCCATTGCAAGTGTAGGCAATGCAAGCGTAGTACCTAAAATTAACGATAAAATATTCTTTTTCATTATAAAGCTCCCATATGTATTATTAGTAATAATTAAAAACGATAACTCATATTTAATGATAAGCCGTTTTTACTCAAAGGTGTCTGTAAATACTGTATGCAAATTATCAACGATGTAGTTTATATTTCAGTAGCGAACTCATTAAGGTTCTAACAGTTTAATGTTTTCTTGTGACGTTATGAAACTGCCATACTTAAAGTCTAGTCGTTATATTAACTTCTAGATTTCCCCAAAACTCATTAATAGTAAAGGTTTCTTGTGTTATTAAAGCTGTTAATAAATGAGTCTGATAATAATAAATATTTACCGATGTCTCTAGTATTAAAAATATGGATATTTGATTAATTATAGTTATTATTCGAACTTAGGTAACTGTTATTAATAGTTTTTTGAGTGCGATCTGTCAGTATTATAGAAATTTTTGTCAGTAGTTTTTATTTATAATTCAAAGCCCGTGTTTAGATAATTCTTAAGTTCTATTATATAAATCCTTTGATAACATATACTTCATTAAAATAATGTTTACATATAATTTTTCTACAATATCTATAAAACGATAGTAGCAATATTGGATTAATGGTTAGTATCATAAAGTATTAAATAATCGGTAAACAGAAACATTGTTCACCAAAAAAATACGTTGTTCTTAATTTAATCTTCGTCTAAATATTTAGAGTAGACCATAAAAAAACCGTATCTCGAAACCAAGATACGGTCATAAAGACATTGAGCCTTTGTCATCATGCGATAGATTAACTATCAATCACTTCAAAGCTAAGACCAGAATGCGCTTCTAAGCGTGTTATTAGCTTATCTCCCATCGCAGATGCTGGTGTCCAGAACCCACCGCCAATGTCCTCTTTGCTAATATCTTGTGCCAGACATAATGCCGCCTGCGAAATCATACGAGAGGTACTGCCATAACCAGGATCTCTATCACCTGTTACCTTAACAGTAATAGTGTCATTTTTGGCCGTTTGTCCAAAGTGACGAATATCAAAGTAGCCGTTCTCTTGCTCGTCTTTAGAAGGGCCTGAGCCAGCTTTTGGTAAGACGTGCTTGGATAGTAACTCGCGACTTGGTTTAATCATCATCGCAGTAGCAAAGCCCAATAAACCTGCGCTCATGGCATAGCTAGACAGTTTTCCTTTGACGCCATCTTTCATCCACATCGCTTCGTCATATTTGAAATCGCGACCGTACTCATAGCTGAGCAATTGGTTAGTACGATGGACGATACGCGTATTGATGGTGGCCATGACGAACGGTGCTAACCAGCGCTTATGATTACTGTCATATACTGGTTTGCTGACATTGTCCTGACGTACGTTTGGTGCATCAGTATCATCGTTTAACAGATAAGGATTGGCCACTTGTTTGCGACGTGCTTTGTCCTCACCAGCTTCTTCAAATATTGATGCCATCGATGCGATAGTACCACCTGAGATACCACCTTTCGCTGCTTTGACACGCATATGGATAACATTACAGGTCTCGCCGAACTTTTCTTCTGCCTTAGCTTGGGTAAAGTACGCGCCCAAATCTGATGGAATAGAATCAAAACCACAAGAGTTAACAATACGGGCACCACTTTGCTTGGCAGTGTCTTGGTACTTATCCATCATATCTTTGATGAAAATGGCCTCACCAGTAAGATCGACATAGTCCGTACCGTTTTCAGCACAAGATTTAATCAGTGGCTCACCATATTTTAGATAAGGACCGACAGTTGAGATGATGACTTGAGTTTGCTTTGTCATCTTATCAAGGCTGGCAGCATCGTTACTGTTAGCAATAATAATGTCTACCTTGCTCTCAAGTTTGGCCTGCAACTTGTTGAGCTTGTCTTCATCACGACCTGCGATCGCCCATGATACATTTGAGCCATCTTCGTTCTTATTATTTGATAAAAAATTGGTTAAATAGTGGGCAGTGATCTGACCGACGAAGCTTGTCGCACCATATAGAACAACTGCATAAGGGCGTGTGTCGCCGCTGGTTTTTTGTGTAGAGTTTTCAGTATCCGTATTGGTATCCATATGTATTGTCCTTAATAGATTTGAGAATAAGTGGATAGTAAACTATAAACCAAGTCGTTTGATTAGGTTAGAGGTTTGTGAGGTCGCTACAGTTTATAGTTTGCAGCCAACCTTCCATACAACATCACATATAACGTGAGGAATTTAAAATAGTTCTGCATACAGTTGGAAGAGTAGCGTTCAGTAAAATAGTATTCAATAAAAGCATATTCAGGTAAAAAGCACTTAGTTTAAGAACGCTCAGTTAAATAACGCTGCATTCAGAAATATAATTCTATTTCGAAAATATCATCTATTAAAGAAAAAGAGGTATGAGACATTAACAGTTACTACAAACTTTACATAACCTACCGATATTATTACTAAAATGAACGTTTTCTAGAGAGGAACGTTGCTAATCTATAAGCGTAAACAGTAATAACTAGCATTAGATAAAAACAAGTTAAATAGATGCTATATAAATTCTAATATCTGTTTTTTACCATTATTTGAGGAGAAGATTATGTTTCGTTGGGCTATTATTTTTGCAGTGATCGCATTACTAGCGAGTTTCCTAGGTTTCGGTGGTGTCGCAGGATTGTCTGCTAATTTGGCATACATTTTCTTAGCAGTCGCTGTGATTTTGTTTATCGTTGCCTTTGTCAGTCGTAAGATGTAAACACAGCTTATCGTTGTAAATACCTACTATAAAAAAGACCCTCAATTGAGGGTCTTTTTTGTCTGCTTTAACGAAGGTAATCGTTAGAAAGCTAAAATAATCGGCATCAAGGCATACGTTGTAGACTTGCTACTACAACCGTTTGGGTTGAATGATATGCTCCATGCGTTTGGCTAAACGAATATCCAGACTAGATATGCCACCTGTGTCGTGGTTGGTTAAACGAACTTCAACGATATTGTAGGTATTACGCCATTCTGGATGGTGCTCAAGCGCTTCAGCATGAAATGCCGCTTGATTCATAAAGCTCATAGCCTCGATAAAATCGCTAAAATGATAGGTTTTGACGATGCTATTGCCGTCACGTTGCCAACCAGCAAGCTCTTCTAGCTGTAGATTGATTTGTTTGTCAGATAAACTACTCATATTAATAACCTTTATTGTTATGTCGAATTGGTCTATTAAAAGTGGTGCTGGGGTATGTCTCCTATGCTAAATAAATATCTACGTATTTTCCTGCTTTGCCCGATATCACTTAACTGAGCTTCGTTAACGAATTAATTGAACCTAACTACGTAGCCAATTAAATTAAATCTTGATACTCAGGATGTTTGCTAATGTATGACGCGACAAATGAGCATTGTGGTATCACTTTCTTGTCTTGCTCACGTGCATAATTCAATGCGTGCTTTACCAGTGCTGAACCAACACCGCGGCCACCCAGTTGCTGCGGTACGATAGTATGATCGTAAACCAACTTGTCAGCACTTTCCTGATAGCTAATATAACCTGTCTGACCATCGATAGATGTCTCAAAGCGGTTCGCTGCTTGATTATGAATAATTTCTAGATTTGGTTTAGAGGTTTGGTTACTCATTAATATACTCCATTTCTTATTATCAAATTTTTATTAGTAACTAAATTCTTATTAATTTAATAGTACCAGTTTAGTATGTAGGTTTGATGCTTAATAATCTAGACCCTTACCGTAATGGTTGATAGGACGACTGTTAACGTCATCTATATCTTCCGTCCTACCTTATCATGGCCGTATCTAGTTGCAAATATGAATATGTCACCATGCATAGGAGATAGCTTTACGGACGACTGGAGGCAAAAAGCGAGTGAGAGCACTAGTATTTTCTATCGCTAATTTGTTTTCTAAATTGGCCGCTGGCCTATCATCTTTATGAGTAGTACTATCTGCATTTTCCGCTGACTGTACATACGCTTGCCATTCTTTTTCACTAGGTTTGCTAAAGTGATAAATACGTCCCAGTACTTGCTTGAGTTGTGTGCCAAAGTGGCCAGTGTTATAGCTTAAACCATACTTACGGCATATGGCCTGTACCTGCGGCGCAATCTTTGCATAGTGGCCGGCTGGCATATCAGGAAATATATGATGCTCAATCTGATGAGATAAATTACCTGTCAAAAGATGGAACCATTTGCTGCCTTTGATATTGCTAGAGCCAAGGATTTGGCGTACGTACCAATCGCCTTTACTTTCATTGGCATCGAGATGGGTATAGATATGCGCTTGCTCAGTGAAATGCCCACAGAAAATCACCGCCCACGTCCACAGGTTACGGACAGTGTTGGCAGTCATGTTGCCGCTCAGCGTATTGAAGACGCTACGACGACCTAGTGTCAGCGCAACTACAGACGGCAGTGCAATATAGTCTTTGCCTATTTGTCGCCCAATTTTGGCAAATAAGGCGCGAGACTTTTGTTGCATGATTTTGTGTAGATCAGGGGAGTCAGCGTATTCATCGGCACTGATTTGGATGTCGTGAAAAGCTACTGCCCATTCAAAGCCAAATGCCAGTACCGCTGTACTAAACATATTGTAGCGATTTTCTGGTGTCCAAGGCTGCTCGTCAGTCACTCGAATCAAGTGATAGCCTACGTCATGATCACGGCCTACAATATTGGTAAAAGTATGATGTAGATAATTATGTGAGTGTTGCCATAATGGAGCAGGGCAGACAATATCCCAGTCGAATTTTTGACTATTAAGGTGCGGGTGTTGCATCCAGTCATATTGACCATGCATGACATTATGACCCAGCTCCATATTATTCAATATTTTGCTAAAGCTCAGTAAAGACGTACCTAGTAGCCAAGTAGCGACCAGACTGCGTTTCGATGGCATACGCCCAGCCGCTGCAAGTAGACCACGGGCGATAATTTCACTATATACCACGGTGGCATATATCCGCTGTATGTAGCGTGCATCCTCACTACCTAGCGAGTCCATGACGCTTTTATACAGGGCGTTGAGCTCTACAGCTAAAGCATCACTTTGAGACTTTGATAAGGGTGCATCAGTTACTGTTGGGTATCGAGTCCGTGTTGATGTGTCTGGCTGACCGCTATCATTGATTGGTTTATCATTAAGCTGCGAATAAGGCGTTTGCGGCGTCAAAGGCAAAGGCGCGTTTTTTGCTAGTTGTGCATCGGACAGTGGCGTCAGGATGAGCACAGCAGATTGTGGCGTAGTAACGGGTGGTAATAAGCGCATAAATAAATCCTTAACCGAAACGGCATGAATAAGCAGCACTGCATCCGGTTTGATAAGTTATCTGAGTTTTAGCTTATAAAGTAACGTTTGTCTTTTATTTCTCATAGGTTGTTTAACATATGTTTTCTATCGAGCCAGTCGTTCTATTAAACCAGTCATTAAACATCGAGAACCACATCAGTCATAGCAATATTGATACAAGTCTGAATAGACTCGTAACCATCACCACTCACATTCCCTGTCTGGACGTTTTTGACCACGCCGCTGACTTTATTACAGCGGCACAATTGGCAAATGCCTTGCCGACAACCATGTGCTAGTCGTATATCTGCATTTTCAGCCGCAGCCAGTATGGTCGTGTCACTGCTAAACTGACGTTGCCGTGACCGCAAATAGACAGTGTGTTCTTCTACAGGTACTGTTCTATCAAATGTTTGATTGCTGCTATTATCAACGTCAGCTAGAGCATTACCAAAGTTCTCTACGATGATGTTATCGCGCAGCTGTTTATTTGTAGAGAGAGTTATCTCTGCGGCGGTTTTATATAAGCCAGCTAATAACGCTGGTGAACCGCAAGCAAATATCTGCGTATCTGCTAGAGGTAAGTTTAGCGACAGCAGACTCTCTACACTTAAGTATCGTACGCCAGCCAAATAGGTAGTCGACTCTTCAGTATGGATTAAATGATAAATGAAGTCTGGATGAGTATCGTTCAGCTGTTGCCATTGATGTTGCAGCTTGGATGAAACAGTTCGACTGTAATGCAACAGCGTCACCTGATGTCCATTATTCAGGGCTCGAGTGATAAGTCCGAGCATGGGCGTGATACCGCTACCACCAGCGATGAATAGCAAAGGAACAGGTTTGTCATTCTCTGATATTTGCTGCCTTAGTATTGAGGTTTGTTCCAAAGTGAAATGCCCAAGTGGCAGACTCGTATCAACGACGCTAGCCAGTGGCATCTGCTTGGTTAAATAGTCAGATACCAATCCTTGCGGTTTAATCGCGATAGTCACCGTATGGCGTTGGTTTGCCGTATGGCTCTCGGTAATATCGTCGAGCCACCAGAGGGGTTGATGCGCCAAGCCTACTATTGAGTAACTACGCTGGTGATAAACTCCATCGATACAAACGCGCAAATCAAGATACTGACCGCCTTGCCAACCACCCATCACCTCAGAAATCTGCTGCCTAAAAGCTCTATTGCTCTCAAATCGAAGTGCTATCAAATCATCACTTAACGTATAGCGTGCGATCAGGCGTAACTTAGGCGTCGTCAATGACCAAAACGGATGTAAGCGCGATCCGATAAAATCGACAAACGCATGTTGAATAATTTCAGGGCGATAGCCGTTGGCCATATTATCAGTACCTGTATGATTGCTATGGAAGTGAGTGTTGAGACGAACATAAAGTCAGATGATCAATAGATTTTGATAATCGAACATGAAATCGAACCATTAGACCTTGTTAAGCCACACTAACATGCTAACGGCTATTGATTAAATTTGCGAAAGTTTTGATGCTATTTTTTTTGGTCTTTATAAAACGCTAATGAATCAAAATGTTAAGTTAGTTCATTAAGATAAGTCCTCTTAAGTTATTTTTTAAAGCGAGTTTTATAGCTAAAAGCCATAGCCTGCTGTCAAAAACAGTAAAACAACTGGTAAAACAACCTGTCAGCTTGCAGGGTATGCGCCACAATGCGATAATGACCTATAATTTGTAACCCTGATTTTGAGGTGCGGCACGCTTGGCATCATTGCCAGGTATGATTTGCTTGCCTCTTCTATGCAGTCTATCGGAGTGTTAATGGCTCAATATATTTACACGATGAACAACGTGTCAAAACTTGTTCCCCCTAAGCGTGAAATCCTAAAAAATATTAACCTATCGTTTTTCCCTGGTGCCAAAATTGGTGTTTTGGGTATTAACGGTTCAGGTAAATCAACCTTGCTACGTATCATGGCAGGTGTGGATACTGAGTTTAGTGGTGAAGCACGCGCGCAAGCAGGTACCAAAGTTGGCTATCTGCCACAGGAACCACAGCTAGATGATAGCAAAGACGTTCGCGGTAATGTCGAAGACGGTATGCGCGAAGCGTTAGATGCGCTAGCACGTTTAGATGCTATCTATGCTGAATACGCAGAGCCTGATGCTGATTTTGATAAACTTGCTGAAGAGCAAGGCAAGATGGAAGACATTATCCAGTCTTGGGATGCACACAACTTGAACAACCAGCTAGAAAAAGCAGCCGATGCGCTACGTCTGCCACCATGGGATGCGGACGTTAGCAAACTGTCAGGTGGTGAGAAACGCCGTGTGGCACTATGCCGTCTACTATTGTCGCGCCCTGACATGCTATTACTTGACGAACCGACCAACCATTTGGACGCCGAGTCTGTTGCGTGGCTAGAGCAGTTCTTGCAGAACTACAGCGGTACTATCGTTGCCATTACCCATGATCGCTATTTCTTGGATAATGTTGCTCAGTGGATCTTGGAGCTTGACCGTGGCCATGGCTATCCGTATGAAGGCAACTATACTGAGTGGCTAGAGCAAAAGAACACGCGTCTAGAGCAGCAGAACAAGCAAGAAGAATCATTTGCTAAAGCGCTGAAAAAAGAGCTTGAGTGGATTCGCAAAAACCAAAAAGGCCAACAGGCTAAGTCTAAATCTCGTGTACAGCGTTTCGAAGAATTGAACTCAACTGAGTTCCAAAAACGTAATGAGACTTCTGAGATTTATATTCCACCTGGTCCACGTTTGGGTAACAAGGTTATTGAGATTAATGATATCTCTAAATCATTCGGCGATCGTCTGCTGTATGAAAACCTAAGCTTTAACGTACCAGCTGGTGGTATCGTTGGTATTATCGGTCCAAATGGTGCGGGTAAAACCACACTGTTTAACATGATTACTGAGCGCGATACGCCAGATACAGGTTCAGTTGATTTGGGTGAAAGTGTTAAAGTTGCCTATGTCGGTCAGGTACGTGATCATCTAGATGATAACAAAACCGTGTGGGAAGAAGTCTCTGACGGCCTTGATATCATTACCGTTGGCGACTACACCACGCCAAGCCGTGCCTATATCGGACGTTTTAACTTCAAAGGCTCAGACCAGCAAAAGCACGTCGGTCAATTATCAGGTGGTGAGCGTAACCGTCTGCAGTTAGCGAAGACGCTGAAGCAAGGCGCCAACGTATTACTCCTCGATGAACCATCAAACGATTTGGATATCGAAACCTTACGTGCACTAGAGGATGCAATTCAAGTATTCCCAGGTACAGTAATGGTCGTATCGCATGATCGCTGGTTCCTTGATCGTATCGCGACTCATATCTTGGCATTCGAAGAAGAAGGCCCAGTTTGGTTCGATGGTAACTATACTGAGTTTGAAGCGTATCGTAAAAAGACAATGGGTGATGATGCCAGTCCTAAACGTGCCAAGTATAAGAAAATTACTAACTAATACGGCTGTTTAATATAGTCCAATCCAAAAAAAGACCGCTAATTGTTAGCGGTCTTTTTTTGTTTAGCTTAAAATCTTAAAGGGTATGGGTAGTCGTTAAAATTAACGCTTACGCCCAAACTTACGCTGCTTTTTATTACTAATCTCAGTAATGGCGTGAGTGATTTCTTCTTCATCCAAACTAGCGACTTGCTGCAAGATTTGCATCATATCAGGCGTTAGTACGTACTTAGCATGATGAGCGATATCATTAATACGATGATCGAAAGTCAATATGCCTGTTTCATCATCTTTTTGTAGATAGTCAAGACGAGTCAACGCACTGATGAAGCTGGTAAACAAGGCGCGGTCAAAAAAGTCAGGAATATCATCTGCATAGAGCACAGACAAACGCTGCCCAAGCAAGTGACATAGGTCAACAACTTCGTTTTCAGTCAAATTACCAGAGCCTTGCTGAGCAAGTAAAGCAAGCGTCATAAAGTAACGCTCAAGGCTTTGTCCAACTGGAGTCGCAAGCACTTGCAGCTGCTGATAGTGCTTACTATTAGACTCAGGCACGCTGAGCGTATCATCACCCAATTCAACGATGAGCCCATGAGACAGCAAGTTATCAACTTTCTTATTGAGCGTATCAGCTAAGCCATGTGCTGGATAATATAAGAATAGCTCACTTTGTAAGAACGGATATAGCTGCTCAGCGATACTATCGAGACGGCTGCGTTTGATACGCCCGTTGCGTGCGACTAGTGCAGACAGGAACGACAGCAAAATAAAGACATGCAAAATGTTGTTACGGAAGTAACTGAGTAACGCTGCCTGCTTACCTGCGACTTGGATGATATCGCCTAAGATATGCGGCGTACGCTCAATAAGTTTTAACTTGATACCATAATCGATGATTTCCTGTGGCGTCATATCAGTGATAACCGTATCATCTGAGTAGACCAGCTGCTGAGCCAGACCTTGGTATAAAGCGATTTGCTCACGGCAGATGTTTTCATCTAACGCAGCTTTCGGTGCTGATAGCAGAACCAATGATAATAGCGAGACAGGGGTTACTACCGCAGCTTTATTGATATGCTGCATGACTTTCACACCGATGTTATCAACCATAGCGCTGGTTTTTTCATCAAGCGGCGAGTCAGTACGATCGGATGGCAAACTATTGGCTGGAACATCGAACTTTGTCATAAAATCGCTAAGATGCAGCGGTGTACCAAAACTTAGATGTACATTACCAAAAATACGCTCAATTTTACGACCAACCTTGAGTAGCCCAATCAGAGATTCTGACTCTTTTGGTTTGCCCTTTAACTCACCAATATAAGTGCCGCCTTCCATAATACGCTCATAACCGATATAGGTTGGGATGAACACCACAGGCTTATTGGTTTGACGTAACTGGCTATGTACAGTCATCGCCAGCATACCCATCTTGGGCGGTAGTAGGCGACCTGAACGTGAGCGACCACCTTCAATAAAGTACTCAATCGGAGTGTTACGCGTGATAAGGGTATGCATATATTCGCGCAGTACAGCAGTATACAGCGCGTTACCACGGAAGCTACGACGAATATAAAAAGCAACGGCACCGCGTAATAGTGGGCCTAATACAGGAACATCTAAGTTGTCACCTGCTGCCACATAAGGGATACTCAGGCCGCGTTTGTAGATGACATAAGACAGTAATAGATAGTCGACATGGCTGCGATGACAAGGCACATAAATCAGCTCATAATCAGTCGCAAGGTCACGTACTCGCTCGAAATGATGGACTTCTACGCCGTCATATAACTGCGTCCATAACCATGTCAAAAACTTGTAAAAGCCTCTAATAATGGAATGAGAGTAGTCATTGACCATTTCGTTAGCGTAGCCTCTGGCCTGACTGCGAGCCTCTCGAACGCTGGTCCCTTTTTCGGCCGCTTCCATCTCGATCGCATGTTTGATCGCTGGCGAGTACACCAGCTTGTCTACCAAGTTACGTCTATCTGATAAATCTGGGCCGAGCATACTGGCGCGCTGCTTGTCTAAATAAATTGACAATTGCTGCTGCAACATACGAACCAGTTCACGATTACTATCAGCCGATGCGACTAGCGCATAGCTTGGTGTCTGCTCAGCGTCAGCTGCGGCATCACTGTTAGTAGCCGTTGACTCTGTATCGACTGAATCCGTCGCTGTTAAATCTGTTTTAAGGGCATCTGTAGCAACTGAATCAAAGGTAGCAGGTCCTTCCACATCGCCTTTCAGATTATCATTGATAATGGTACGTAAGTCTTGCGGTGGGTGAAATTGTACAAAAGTATCGCGGCCCATCACCCCGATATTAAATAATTGCTTAGTGATGCTAGGGTCTTGCCAGTTGTCGGCAGTTAGTAGCTTAAATAGCGAATCTTCTTTTTCAGGTGCGCGTCCCCACAGAATCGATACGGGCACTAGACGTACCTTTAACTCCGGATATTGCAACACAGCAGATACCAAGCGGGAAAGGCGAGGAGACAGCTGGCTGTCTTTAGCACTTGGGTGATTCAAAAATATGATGGCCGCATTTTCTTTAATATTATGGGCGGCATCATTTACTCCAACCAGTGCTGGCGGTAAATTGTGCTCTTGCGTCTGCAAGTCGATCAGAATACTGTTGGAACGAGAATAGTCCTGTAATACATAAAATCTTAGCGTCTGATCATCATTGTCGAACTCAGGTAGCTCGCCTAATAACTTAGGTTTTACGGCGATATCGAGCATCTGACCTGACAGCTTACGATACAGCTGATTGATCGGTGCATTAGAATAAGGCTTAGTAGCGATTGCATTGCCATCAGTTTTAGCAGTGTCAGTTTCAGACGCACGGTCAGTCGCGACCGGCGCTTTAAAAATCCGTTTTTTTAAGAACTTCGGTATCATAATCAGTATCAAAAATAGTCAAATATGTTGCGCTTATGATGCCATAAAAGCCACCAAAGCGATATATAGTGTCTGTATATACTACCAATATTAATACGGTTTGGTTACGCTGTAGTGAGTGACCAATTATACAAAATGCTCAAACATTTGAAAGTTCACATGTTTAGGGTAATAATATATTTATATCACCGATGACTCATAAATATAGCGTCTATTTTTCAATTTCATTTTATTAAGCCTAAAACTTATGACTCCAGCTATCGATCTTGCCAAAAAACGTAACCTTGATTACCAAGTACACGAATATACTCACGACAGCAATGCCGTATCGTTTGGTTTAGAAGCCGCAGAAAAACTTGGCGTAGCGGTGGCACAGGTATTCAAAACTTTAGTAGTGATTACCGATACTGGTGTGCTCGCTGTGGCGATATTGCCAGTCGATAAAACACTTAATTTTAAAAAAATGGCGAAGGCGCTATCTTCTAACAAATTGCTATCCTGCAAAAAAGTACAGATGGCCGACCCAAAACAAGTAGAACGAAGTACAGGCTATGTGTTGGGTGGCGTCAGTCCACTGGGTCAAAAAAAACGACTAAAAACCGTGATAGATAGCACAGCTCAAGACCAGGCCACAGTTTATGTGAGTGGTGGCCGCCGCGGTCTAGAGATTGAATTGCCGCCTGCACAGTTGGCCGCAACGCTTGATGCTTGCTTTAGTGATATTACTGATGAGTAAAATGTTATACGGTTTTGATAATCTGCCTATTATAAATTCGCCATGTCGACAACTTCGCTAATCATACCCATGATTAATTTACACTCAGCGTGCTTGTACTGAGGATACTTTGGCGCAAGATTATTGTAGATTGACCATAGCGATAAGGCGTAGACTTATACGCCAGCTTATCTATTATTTCTATCTACATTTAAGGAGATGCTCATGCCACATTTAACCATTCAAGTGACACCCAACGTCAGTATCGCTCACGAAGAATCATTGCTCAAATCGCTAAACAAAGCATTGTGGGATAGTGGTCAGTTTAAGATGCCTACTGATATCAAAGCCCGCATTGTGCCTATTAAGTCATTTCTAGTAGGTGTTGAAGACGATGAGCAGGCCAATGGATTTATTTACGCCCACCTAAAGCTGATGAGCGGACGTGATATGGCCACTCGTGACCAGTTGGCTGAGCTGTTGGTTGCTACTATCGAGGAAAAAATAGGCGCAGAGCAGTCAGGACGTGCGGCATTGCAGATATGTGTAGAGGTTGAAGAGATAAGTGCGGTCTATCATAAGAAAATGCTTGGTGACTAACAGTACTCGCCTCAAACAGCTCATTGCTGTGTATTCTGTATAAGTATATTTTCAGTTAAGCATAAAAAAGCGCCTAAATGATAGGCGCTTTTTATTGATTATCGATGCAGTTCTAGTCAATTTTAATCTAAGAAAGCAAAGTGATCGATTTCCATCGATGTCATGCTTTCGCTTGGTGCAACCATCGCTTCAGCGTGACCAGACGTGCGTGGTAGCAACTTATCAAAGTAGAATTCAGCAGTCTGAATTTTTGCTTTGTAGAACTCTGGTGCTTCTGTGCCACCATTTTCTAGCTTTTCATAAGCGACTGCTGCCATACGCGCCCAATGATAACCCATCATCACGTAGCCTGAGTACATTAGGAAGTCCTCTGACGCGGCTGAGATGATTTCACGATCTTTACGTGCCATCAGCATCAAGCGTACCGTCAAGGTGTTCCACTCAGCACATAGTTTGGTCAGTGCCCAAACAAATTTACGCATTTCTTTATCGAGTGCGTACTCGCCACACCATTTCATGATGCTTGACGTGTAGTCACGAATAATCTTACCTTTAGACTGTAAGATAACCTTACGACCTAGTAGATCAAGTGCTTGTACGCCAGTAGTCCCTTCGTACATCGTCGCAATACGAGCATCACGAGCGATTTGCTCCATGCCCCATTCTTTGATGTAGCCGTGACCACCATAGACTTGCTGACCATGCTTAGCAGCTTCGATACCTAGCTCAGTTAAGAAGCCTTTTAGAATTGGCGTATAGAAGCCCAATTTGTCGTCCCACTTTTCGAACTCTTCATCATCGCCATTGACAATACCTTGTGCCATTTTGTCGGCATAACGTGCTGAATGATAAATCATTGAGCGACCGCCTTCAGCAAAGGCTTTTTGCGTCAGTAGCATACGGCGTACGTCGGCATGATGGATGATCGCATCAGCTACTTTTTCAGGATCTTTAGTACCAGATAGCGTACGCATAGAACGGCGTTCTTTGGCATATGGTAAGGCGTTTTGGAAAGACAATTCAGTATGCGCCAGACCTTGGATACCAGTACCGATACGAGCCGTGTTCATAAAAGTGAACATGGCTTTTAGGCCTTTGTGCGGCTCACCAATCAGATAGCCTGTTGCACCATCAAAGTTCAATACACAAGTCGATGATGCGCTGATGCCCATTTTGTGTTCGATTGAACCACAAACTACGGCATTGCGCTCGCCAGCTTCACCTTCAGCATTCGGGGTGAATTTTGGTACGATAAATAGTGAGATACCGCGTGTGCCTTCTGGTGCATTTGGTAGGCGTGCTAGGACGATATGGACGATGTTATCTGTTAAGTCATGCTCACCGCTTGAGATAAAGATTTTGGTACCGCTGATTTTGTAGGTACCGTCATCTTGTGGAATGGCTTTTGATTTAACTTGACCCAAATCCGTACCACACTGTGGCTCAGTCAGACACATGGTACCTGCCCATGAGCCTTCGACCAACTTAGGTAAATACAGGGCTTTTTGCTCGTCAGTACCGTACTGAAGCAATGTGTTGATACAACCTGTTGATAGACCAGGATACATCGACCATGACCAGTTAGCAGTACCGATCATCTCAGATTTAATAAGGTTGATTGACGTTGGCAGATTCATACCACCGAATTCTTCAGGATATGAGATACCTTGCCAGCCGCCTTCTACGAACTGGTCATAAGCCTCTTTGAAGCCCTTTGGCGTGGTCACGACGCCATCTTCAAAATGACAGCCTTCTTCACCACCTGATTGATAGAGCGGGGCAATGACGTTTTCAGCAAAATCAGCCATACCTTGTAGAATCATGTCTACGGTTTCAGGATCAGCGTTTTCGCCGTTGTCTAAGCTTTTATAATGCGTCTGATAGTCAAATACATCATTAATCAAAAATTTGATATCACGTAAGGGGGCTTTGTAAGTTAACATAATCGCTCTCTTTGGTTAGTTCGCTATCATAGACTTATGGCGCAATATCTGAGTCACAAATTATGTAAGCGATATTTACTTATTTTAGATGAGCTAGACGTTATATTAGTCATCAAGTGAATTATTAGTGGACAGCTTTCCAGTGTATTAGTTATTAGAACGTCTTTAGTGACGGACAGCTGTTATGGCGTTGATATGATTATAAATCTTAAACAGCGACAAATATACAACTAATAACTATTATTCATGATTAATTATGTTATTAATTCATTTTAGTTTGTATAGGTAAATTGTATCTTCGCTTGAAATTGTTCTATAAAGGGCTATGTAGACTCATCTAAATTCGAAGACAAATGGACTTATCAAATAGGAAAGCCATTTATGAGCACCTCAAAAAAGCAACAGCGAGCCTCTTGGTTGAGCACACTATTAACTCGTATCAAGTGGTTAGTCGATGGTGAGCTGAATCATTTACTCACAGTCAATCGCAGTCAGCGACCATGGCATATGCCCATCATCGCGGCGATTGCGATTAGCTTTCCGGTGTTTGTAGGGGCTTATTTTGGTGACTTGTCTTCAGGTATCAAAGCATCGCTAGGCTCAATGATTATTCTAAACCTACCATTTGTAGGCGGGCTACCACATCGGCTAGTGACAGTTATGGCTTGGGGGTTTGCGATGATACTTAGCTTTGCACTGGGTCTGATCGCGCAGCTGTTGCCAGTACTTCGGCTACCCGTGTTTATGCTGATTGGCATTAGCGTAGTGATGCTAGGTCGTTACTATCGGCAACCACCACCAGCAGGATTGTTTGTGTTGATGGCGGGTGCGATTGCGTTGTTTATTCCTGTCCCGATTGATCAAGTGCTCTCAGCGATAGGGCTTGTGATATTGGGTAGTGGCTCCTCGATGTTGCTAGCGCTACTCTATAGTTTGTTCTTATTGGCGACCCGTCCTGTTGCTTCTGTACCTGTCTATGACTATCAGCCTGATATGATTAGCGATAGTCTGATCGTGGTAAGTTTCGTCAGTTTAGCATTGGTCGTTGCCGTTCTATTAGAGCTGCCTTATCCCTACTGGGCAGCGATGAGCTGCTTTATTATCATCCAAGGTATGCAGCTACGAACCATGTGGATCAAACAGTTGCACCGTTTATTGGGTACGTTGGCTGGCATGGGCGTGGCGGGCTGGATGCTGTCTTGGGGACTATCAGGATGGAGCATCGCTATCGCGATATTGTGTATGATGTTTTTGATTGAATCGTTTGTGGATCGGCATTATGGACTGGCGGTAATATTTATCACGCCGCTGACGATATTTATCGCTGAGTATGGTAGTACGATGTCAGTGCCACCAGTCGCTGGAGACGTTATCCAAGCGCGTATGATTGATACGGCACTCGGTTGCGTGATTGGATTGAGCGGTGGTCTGGCGATACACTCTACGCGATTGCGTGTACCGCTGCGCCGTTTTGAAAATTGGCTATTACTACGTTTTAGTTAATAGGGTAGAGCTTTGCAAAGACTTTTCTTTGATTAACGGTCTTTATTTAGCGCTGTTGTCGCTTGTGCGACATCGATAGTATGCCCAGTCCAACGCTCAAAACTTAAAGCGGCTTGACCGATGAGCATACCGTAGCCTTCTGAGGTCTGTGCGCCGCGAGCGGCAAAGTGCTGCAAAAATGGTAGCGGACGACCATACATCATGTCGTAAGCGTATTGACAGTTTAGAGCATTATCTAGCGGTAGCGTATCACCTGATAGACCGATAGAGGTGGCATTAATAATAATGTCAAAAGAGCCACTAAGTTCATTGGTCGCGCAAACTTCGATATTTTGGTCATCAATCACTGAACTGGCCGCACTGAGCTCATTTACCAAATCAGCTGCCTTAGACACGGTGCGATTAGCAATCGTGAGAGAGCCGATACCTGCTTCAAATAATGGCAATATCACGCCACGTGCTGCACCACCTGCACCTATTAGCGCCATACGAGCATCGGTCAGCGGCCAGTCCATACTCATAATGTGATTGATAAATCCTTGCCCATCCGTGTTATCACCATAGAGTGCTTCAGTGATTGGCACGCCGCTTTCTAATAGTGCTTTGTTCAACAGTAATGTATTGACCGCGCCTGCCGTCTTGGCATGTTCTGATAAACCACCACGCGCCGCGCAGCAGTCATAAGCAACTTGTTTAAAAGGAACCGTTACGTTGGCACCCACACCGCCACCGCAAAAAAAAGCCTCAACGACAGCTGTAAAACTGGCGGTATCATCAGGACAGTACTGACGCTGATAGCTAATATCAATCCCTGCTTGTATAGCAAACTGCCCATGAATCTCAGGAGATTTACTATGGGCGATTGGATTGCCAATAACGATAAAATGTTGGGTCATAAATAGTCCGCTGGCTGAAAAATAAAAATACTATAAAAGGAGCGATAAGTGGCGCTCAATCATCATAAGGGATAATGCTATGATTGACAAACCAAGAGGCCATCACCAATCGATTATTAGAAAGTGATAGCGTTAATTAGAGGCTGCCTTATCGCTTTTGAAAATAAATTGTGACATTGAGGCAAACATACGCAAAACACGCGTAAGCAGTTTTCTACTTTCTACTAAAGAGAAAGTCGTTTTGGTACGTTATATATTTAACAAATCTGTACTCTCGGGGAGTGCTCCGCGTAACGTAAAAGGTAGTCAAGTGCTGAGCAGTTGGGTAAACTATAAAATATGGAAACCTATATCAATATGCTGTAATGACTGCTAGATTATAATGTTTGTGAAATATGCTCTTTATTGAAAACTATTCGTTATCAGCGGCGTTCCTGCCAGCTCGTTAATACTATTTCGAGATCAATCTAAAAGTGTGAGTAAATTATCCATGTGGAATCCTAACCTACAGACCCTTCTAGTCGGTACGATAATGGCAGTTAGTGTGACGCTCAGTGGCTGTGATAGCACCAAAGAAGATGCTCCAAATCCAGATGCTGAGACCACTGAGCAGGCAACAACGAATGAGCCAGTACAGGACAGCGCAAACAATCCTGACCTAGATGGTGCCACTGCTCAGCAAGGCACGCCAGTGAGATATGATGTCGCAGCATGGGGTACGGATAAGGTTGAGTCGCTCGCTGTGGATGAGTTAGATAGTATAAAATCGGTGTTTGGCGAAGTGATGAGCACTGACGAAAACAGCCTAGACTATGCCAGTAATCCAGCGGCAAAATATCGCTTTATGAAAACGGATGCGCCTTATCTAGATATCATCGACTCTGAAAAATATCTAGAGCTAGGCTGGTACTATGCCAATCCTACTGACACAGACAAAGAAAAAGAGCTGAGCCAAAACCACGCCAAAAAAGCCTATCAGCTATCGCGTCAATTGATGGGTGATGATGGCGGTAAAATGGTTGCTGATATGCTCAATAGCCAAATCATCAAAAACAGAATCGTCGGTGGACAAAAAATAGAGCTGGCAAAATGTGAGTTCTACAGCTGCATGCTAGTTATCAATAAAGCCGCTGCTCAAACAGACAATAGCTAAATCATGATCGATATGACGTCAGTGCCAAACGGTTGGGTGTGTCTGTACCCACAAGTCAGCAGTGTGACCGATGATAGTAGTTTGACCAAAGACAATAGTGTGACCGAAGAGGATAGGGCAACCAGCCAAACGGTAACGATGTCTTTAGATAATCGCGGACTGGCATATGCTGACGGCTTCTTTACCACCATGGGTGTCATCGATGGATTGATACTATGGTCAGATTATCATTATCGGCGGCTTGTCTCTCATGCTGAAGCCTTGCAGCTAAACATAAATAGCGAAGAGCTATTAGCCGTACTGCAACTGTATGCCGAGCAGTTAGAGCAGGGTATGCTCAAGCTGATAGTGACTCGCACTGCGCAGGATGTGCGTGGATATGGTTATACACCTAATGCAAATGGTAGCGACTGTGAGATATGGCTAAAGGCTACGGCAATGAGAGTTTCTACGGCGCTGCAACTGTCCTTGCCTGATGGCAACCTAGTACCCATCCAACCTAATGCTTCGGCAATATGTTTGACTTCTCAGATTGCTTGCTTACCGCCACCGCTGGCAGGTCTCAAAAGCCTTAATCGTTTAGACAATGTCCTCGCTAGTGGTGAGCTACAACGTATAAAAGCTGAGCCATTGGCATCAAAGCTTGCTTCAACATTTGGTGAAGGTCTGCTACGCGATATGAGTGGGCAATGGGTTGAGGGCACGATGAGTAATGTATTCTATCAATTGGCAGACGCACCACTATCAGAATCCAAAACTGCCTCTAGTATTCATAAAGATAATGAAAACTACCTAACCACCGGTCAGTGGTACACTCCTTCTATGGCTCAATCGGGCGTCGCTGGCGTCATGCGTCAGGTAATTATAGATGCACTATCTACGACACAATATCCAGTCATAATCAGGTCGCTACAAGATGAAGATTTGCCTAAGTTAACGCAGTTATTCTTTTGCAATGCACTGCGCGGTATCATGCCAATGAGCAGTCTGACGTTATTGTCAGGTGATGTTGTGGATTTTGAATCCGTTTAGTTATTACTCTCTTTATTTAATAAACGATAGAAATGCTGTTTGAAAAACTCTTTTCTTCCTTCTTGTTGTAGGTCTTCGTAACGCGCTTGGCTAAGTTGTAGGTATTCAGCTTCCTGTTCAATACCAATAAATTGTCTTCCTAAGACATTACTTGCAATACCTGTCGTCGCAGAGCCAGAAAAAGGGTCGAGAACCACTGCATTTTTCTTAGTAGAAGCTAAAATAATTTGAGCTAGTAAAGCCAAAGGTTTTTGCGTAGGGTGCTTACCACAAGATTTTTCCCACTTAGCAATTGCTGGCAAGCGCCACACATCTTTCATTTGCTTATCGTTATTGAGTCTCTTCATCAAATCGTAATCGAAGTAGTGCGGTACTTTAGGATGTTTTCTTGCCCAAATAATAAATTCTGTAGAGTGAGTGAAAAACCGACAAGAGAAATTGGGTGGTGGGTTGGTCTTTTCCCAAGTTATAACGTTGAGTATTTTAAAACCAAGCTGCGGTAGGATACGTCCTAAAGTAAAAATATTATGATGCGTACCGCTGACCCATAAAGTTGCATTATCTGCCATTTTTTCTCGTACAGCAGACAGCCATTCGTAGGTAAATACGTAAGCATCATTGTCACTGACAAGCTTGTCCCACCGACCTTTATTGACTGACTGGACTTTACCATTTTTCACTGTCAGACCATTATTGAATGTACTGGTCAAGAGCCAGCGCTCTACTATTATCTACACGCTTATCCATTAAAGTTCACAAGTACTGAGAGCTACTTTTGGTTTGAGCTAGCTACTCATTCTATTCTACGCCAAAGATAATAAATTCAGTATCAAGCATATCATCAGGTTCTAAAATAATATCCTCGCTTCTATATATTTCTTGTGCTTTTAGTAGAGCAGTTTCACCATCTTCTGCAACCACTTCTATAAGTGCACTCATCGTTTCGATTACTTCTATTTGATAAGTATTTGAACCGCCTGTCTTTATCATAGATACTCTCAACAATTAAAAGTTCTCGTATATCACTTCAGTCATTTATACCAAGTAGATTAGCAAAAGCCCTCAAAAGAAGTGATCGTCTTTTGTTACGCAGACTTGTGCCATAAAGCAAATCGATCAATGATCCTTTCTTTTAAAAGGATAAAATCGAATGAGTTCAGTCTATGAATATGAAAGTATCCCGCTACAAATCCGTCGTTTGATGGTTTTTGATGAAATCTGTAAATTAGCGAAGAAAGAACCTGGTGAAATAATTCACTTACCTTGTTATTCACAGATAGCATTTAGTATTGTTTATTCTAAGAAAGATAAAAAATACACAGCATTTGGGAGTGTGTTTAAGTATGCGCATACCCGTCAAGAAGTCATTAAACAAGGTTTAGATAAGCAGTTTCATGAAGATACTGTGATGTGTGCAATCACAACCGAAAGACAAGCTTTTACTAAAGCTTCTCGTACTCCGTTAGGGCTGTTAATGAGCTGGAATAAACAAGTAAAAAATCGAGCTTATACCTGTCTCGATGGCAATGTGAAAAACTTTTTCAAAGTAAATGATGAGCTAGAGCTAGATTACCCTCCTCATAAGTTTTACGGTCGTTTGGTTGCTGCCAAAGGTTTACCATTATGGGATGATAAGTGTTCTTAGTATAACTTTCGATAGTGACCACGGCTCACAAATTCAATGATGCCTTTATCTCGTAATACTTGTAATTGCTGGCGAATTTTATCTTTTATGTGGTTGTTTTCAGGATGTTTGAGCTGCAACTCATCAGCAAAAGCATAGACCTGATTGAGAGAAAAACAGACATCGAGACGGTCGATACATTGCCAGACATCGAGTGTCCAACCGCGTGAAGCCATAGATTGTTTGCGTAAAAATAAAGTCTTTTGGAACTGTTGGGTAACATTTTCACGCGGTATAACGTGTTGGTTTTTTACCAGAAAAACTTTGCCTGATTCGGGTACTTGGCGTAAGTCAATATTGCAACCAACCCAACCTGCTCGTTTGGCAGTCACTGATAAGGGTTTACGCCTAACAATAATATCAGGTGTAAAGAAATGCTTGGGAATAATCAGAAAATTATTGACAGTATATTCTTTTGAGTAGGTTAAAAAGAAAAAGCTGGGATTATCCTTACTATTGATACGCTCAATCATCGTCTTATAAGCACCATCATTGACAACATTGCTTAACTTGGCTTTTTTACTTTTTAGCTCATATTGCTCATTACAATTTTCGCAATAAAAATCAGCGACAGGTTTGTTATTAGCAAACTCAGCTAGCGATTGGGCGCTACAATTGGTGCAGTAACTATTTTCTTTTACCCATGCTTCGCTGAGTACACGAACTTTTTGAGGTTCAGAGTGATAGTTTTTAGCAAGACTTTGGTTAAAATGTAGGTTCATAAGATATTTTTATTATTAATAGATAAGCTGAGAATACTGAAAAAAACACCTAAGTATTAAGCCATATAAACGGCTATCAATAGCAAGATAATTCATAAGCTAAGCAAATACCATTGAAAATCGCACAGTTCAGTGCTAAATTCTAGCAAACATCTGCCTCGCGAGTTGCCATGAGCAAGCCTACACCCAATATACCACCTGAACGTCCCAATGAGTCGCCGTCAAACAAACAAGATGGCACAGTCGAGGAGCGTGTCGATACCACGCTGCCGGACGCGCAGCCAGTGGTAGATGAGGTGGAAGACACATCAGCAACGCCAGCAACCAACGTCTCGCTCATCAGCGGCAACAGTAAACCGCGCCAATATAAAGTCAATAACCCATCGTTTTTTATGCAACGTGGCTATCAAGTGCTGCTGGTGTTGGGGCTTATTGCTGCATTTTTCTTAGTCATGGTTTATCAGACGCTGTTTGGGCGTATCGAGCAGCCGCAGCAAATGGTGACGATTGATCCAGGTCAGACCTATTATGGTCTACTACCGCAGTGGCAGCAGCAGATTCCGCTGTTTTCGGCAGGCGTGGCCAAGCTATATATCAAATCGCAAGTCGATGCGCCGTTGCATGCTGGTACGTATCAATTACCCGAAAACCCGACTATCGCTGAGGCGCTACAAATACTAGGTCAAGGCGCAAAAGCGGCTATGGTCAAGGTACAGATTATCGAAGGCAAGACATCTAAAGACCTTTATCAAGCGCTGCGTGACAATGACAAAATCGAAAAAGAAGTACTGACCGCAGATAGTGACAATACGAGTATTGCCCAAGCATTGGATTTGACGGGTGTATTGCCAGACAGCGTTGTTAATAGTAGTGACCCGATTGTTAACTACAATCTTGAAGGTTGGTTCGCGCCTGATACTTATTATTACGGTGAAGGAACCAGCGATAAAAAAGTATTGACTGACTTGTATAAGCGTCAGCAGCAGGTACTGACTGATGCATGGGAAAATCGTGCGCCGAATCTGCCTTATAAGAGTCCATATGAAGCGTTAGTGATGGCGTCTATTATTGAAAAAGAGACCAGCGTTGCTGATGAACGTCCTTTAGTCTCTGCCGTGTTTAGAAATCGCTTGAATAAAAACATGCGTATGCAGACGGACCCGACCATCATCTATGGTATGGGTAGTCGTTATGATGGTAATATCCGCCGCAAAGACATCAATGAAAAAACATCTTACAACACCTACCAAATTGATGGTTTACCGCCAACGCCAATTGCGCTACCATCAGCGGCCTCTATCGAAGCGACCTTACATCCTGCTGATAGTGAGGCGCTGTATTTTGTGGCAACGGGCAATGGCGGGCACAAATTTACCAATAGCTTGGCTGAGCACAATCAAGCGGTAAAAGACTACCTCAGTGTCATGCGTGAGAAAAAATCTCAAACGCCGCCGCAGTAATATTCCTTCTTAATCCTCTTAAAAAACTTATCGTTTATTGAGCGCTACAAAGTAGAGGTAGTGCTCATCAATGACATAAGGTCATATCATGTCAGTATCTATGCACACCACCGCAACACCGTCACATACCAACACACCACCATCGAATCCACCTGAATCAAGTGCTTCAAATACGGAGACGGTGCCTAATTTAGGCCGCTTTATTAGCTTTGAAGGGACCGAAGGCGTAGGCAAAACCACCGCGATTGAACAGTTGTGCTTGCGCTTAGAAGCTAATGGTATTCCATATCTGCGTACTCGTGAGCCGGGTGGTAGCCCATTTGCCGAGCAATTGCGTGACATATTATTAGATCCGGCGACTGATATCGAAGACGATACCGAGCTGCTGCTATTGTTTGCGGCGCGCTGTGATCATATGCAGCAAGTCATTTTACCAGCGCTCCAAAATGGTACTTGGGTGATATGTGATAGATTTACCGATTCTACTATTGCGTATCAGGGCTTTGGGCGTGCGTATGGCGACGAGCTGGTACGCGGCAAAATCGATATGCTTATCAAACAATTTGTGACGCAGCTTCCTGAGCTGACATTGTGGTTGGATTTGCCAGTAGCAGAGGGCATGAAGCGTGCCAACAAGCGCAGTGCAGCAGATCGTTTTGAGCAGCAAGCTACCGAGTTTTTTACCTGGGTGCATACTGGTTTTAGTCAACTTGCGAGCGAGTATCCTGAGCGCATACAGCGTATTGATGCATCGGGCAGTACGGATGATGTGAGTGCGCGTATATGGCAGACTGTTATGGACAGATTCGATATCAAATAACTAAATTTTGCCAAGTAGATTTATAGGGCAGTTAGATGTATCGATAGTTAGTTAGACAGTTAGCACCAGTAAAAAGCCCCAGCATATTGTGAACTGACCCCCAAAACTTGGACGGTTTAGTTTAACCCAAGGACTGAGTTCTGTATTGCACAGGGCTCAGTCCTTTTAGTTTCAATTGAATACGCTCATGGTTGTAATAATGAATGTACTCATGGATTTGTTGCTCTAACTGCTCAATGTTTTGAGGCTTCT
>Ga0208300_100154_pt1 | contig 71350 bp, 59 predicted proteins | sample 23_taG_FD_184096 | JGI IMG/M metagenome (GOLD analysis project Ga0208300, IMG submission 184096) | Marine viral communities from Cariaco Basin, Caribbean Sea - 23_WHOI_OMZ (SPAdes) (version 2) | ecosystem: Environmental > Aquatic > Marine > Oceanic | place: Caribbean Sea: Cariaco Basin...
CGTTCTACACGGGCGGCGGCACCCAGGCCGGCGTCCGGGAACAGCGCTCGCTGCTCACCGCCGCCGAACAGGACCTGAATACGGTGCGCCGGGACGTACGGGTGAATACCCGGAGCCTGTTCCTGACCGTGAACAACAATGTCGAGACCGCTTCGGCGCTGTCACAGACCATTATTTCCCGCCGCAGTGCACTGGATGCCACCCGTGCCGGCTATGAAGTGGGTACCCGGAATATCGTGGAAGTGCTGGATGCGGAGCGGGCCTATTACGTGGCGCTGCGTGACTATGCCAATGCCCGTTATGACTACGTGATCAACACGCTGCAGCTGAAGCAGGCCGCCGGCACTCTGAGCCCACAGGATCTGGTGGACCTGAACAACTGGCTGAGCGAAACAGCACCAGGCATTGAAGCCCTGGCCAACGAGGAACAGACCCTGGACGATCCGGCCCGCTAGGGGGACCGCTTTGGCGGGCAGGCACACTGCCCGCCACTCACATCAAACCCGCTCGATAATTCCCTCGACCACTTTTTCCAGCGCGCCCCGGTTCTTGTTCACCACTGACAGTGCGCGCCGTCCAATCGCTTCCCGCTCACTGGGGTGACTGAACAGGGTGATCAGGAAGGTCGCCAATTCTTCGGCGTTGGCCACGATCTTGACGCCGGTATCGTCCAGCAGGCGCTGATAGATGGTCTCGAAATTGAACACGTGAGGCCCGGAAAACACCGGGATTCCCCAGCCAGCCGGCTCCAGGGGATTGTGCCCACCCCGTTCAATAAGCGAACCACCCACAAAGGCAATGTCACTGGCACCATAGAGCATCATCAGCTCGCCCATGGTGTCGCCCAGATAAACCTGGGCATCAGCGGGATCCTCGCCACGGGAACGCCTGGCAACGGTCATCCCCCTGGACATGGCCTTGTTGGCCACCGAATCAAATCGTTCCGGGTGCCTTGGCACCAGGATCAGGAGCGCTTCGGGATGGGCAACAAGCAATTCCTGATGGGCGGTGAGCAACTGAGCATCCTCTCCCCCATGGGTGCTGCCGGCAATCCAGACCGGCCGCCCCGCCAAACGTGTTCGGAGATCCCGTGCAGCCTGTCGGACATCCGGTGGTATATCCACGTCAAACTTGACGCTGCCGGTGACTTCCACCTTGTCCGGGACGACCCCGATACGGCGGAAGCGTTCGGCATCCTTCTCGGCCTGGGCCGCCACCCAGCTGATACTCTGCATGATCGGTAACGCAAGGCTCCGGATCCGTTCATAACCCCGGGCAGAGCGTTCGGACAGGCGGGCATTGATCAGGAAAACCGGAACACCGCGGGCCCGGGTCTGGCGTATCATGTTGGGCCAGATCTCGGTTTCCATGATGACCAGGATCCGGGGACGGGTGCGATTGAGAAACCGGCGAATGGAGCCAGGGCTATCGTAGGGTGCGTAGGCATAGCGCACCCGGTTACCGAACATCTTTCGGGCCTGGGCCAGGCCGGTGTCGGTCATGGCCGTCATCAGTATGGTGATCTGCGGGTCCCGCGCCAGCAGGCGCCGCACCATGGGTGCAGCTGCGATGGTTTCGCCGACCGACACTGCATGGACCCAGACAACCGGGCCCGGAAGCCGGGGAACCAGCCCGATGCGATGACCAAGATCCTGGCGCAGGGCGGGAGCCTTTCGGCCCTGCCACCACAGCCTTAGCAGGATAAACGGCAGGATCAGGCGGATGAGCTGGGAATAGAGAAATTGGAACACGCAGGACTCCCGGCAAAACAGTGCGTTATCATAGCGCAAAAATCGTCAAGGGGCCGCATGGTGCCCCCGGATTCACCCATTGTCGATGCAAGGTTCCCTGTTTTGAAGAAGAAGTACCGCAAACTGCCGCGCAACACGGACTATTCCGCCTACCGGCACCCACGCTGGTGGCCAACCTGGCTTGGTATCAGCCTCATGTGGCTGGTGGCTCAACTGCCAATCCGTCTGCAGTGGTGGCTGGGCAAGCTGGCCGGATTGCTGGCGTGGAAATTTGCACGGAGCCGCCGTCACATTACCGAAGTGAATATCCGGCTGTGTTTTCCAGAGTTGACCGAACAGCAACAGGCAGCGCTCGTGCGCAAAGCCTTCATCGCCAACGGAATCGGGCTGATGGAGCTGGGCATTGCCTGGTTCCGGGACCCGGCAAAGCTCACCGGCATCACCCGGATCCACGGCATCGAGCATTTCGAAAAGGCCCTGGAAGCCGGTCACGGTATCCTGCTGCTGGGCGGTCATTATAGTACCCTGGATCTGGGAGGCAGCCTGGTAACTGAATACATCGAGGCCGATGTCATGCAGCGGGATCACAACAATCCGCTGATGAATGCGGTCATGACCCGCGCCCGGGGCCGGCGTTACGGTAACGTGCTTGGCGCCAAGGATCTTCGCGGCCTGTTCCGCAGCCTGAAGAAAAACCGCGCGGTATGGTACGCCACCGACCAGGATTACGGGCGCAAGGATATCGTGTTCGCGCCGTTTTTCGGCATTCCCGCCGGCACCATTACCGCTACCTCACGGATTGCCGAGCGCAGCGGCTGCAAAATCGTGCCGTTCAGTCACTTCCGGCGGGATGACAAGCCGGGCTACGACATCTACTTCCACCCGGCACTGGAGAACTTTCCCAGCGGGGACGACCTTGAGGATGCCACCCGCATCAACCGGATCATCGAGCAGGAGATCCGCAAGGCACCAGACCAGTATCTCTGGATGCACCGGCGCTTCAAAACCCGTCCGGAACCCGACGACCCCGGTTTCTACCGGCGCAAGAAAAAGTAGGAGTTACCATTGAGCATGCAGCCCGAGGAGGATGCACCGGTGGTCTGGTTGGTGACCGACGGCAAGCCGGGGCACCGGAACCAGCTGAAGGGGCTGGGCAACCGCCTGCGAGCTCACACCGGGGCACGCCTCTATTGGCTCGATGCAACCGACTATCAGGTGCCATTGTGGCGCGCCCTGCTCGGAGCGGCGCCGACTCTGCCCGCCGACCTGCCCCGACCCGACCTGATCGTGGCCGCCGGTACCGGCACCCACCGGTTGCTGCTCGCACTCCGACGGCAGGGCAACGCCAAAACCCTGGTTATCATGAAGCCGTCCTTTCCCCTGTCATGGGTGAACGGCGCCATCATTCCCGCCCATGACAAGGTGAAAGCATCTGCAAACGTCCTTGTCACCGAAGGCGTGATAAACCCCATCACTCCGCTGGCAAGGCTGACCGATAACCGCGAGGCCCTGATCCTCATTGGCGGGCCTTCACCCCATTTTGATTGGGACGACGATGCCGTTCTGGCCCAAATCAATGACCTGGTTGCCCGTTACCCGGACTGGCGCTGGACCCTGAGCGATTCCCGGCGCACACCTAAGGCAATGCGAGAGCGCCTCGCAGACCTGGCTCACCCCAGAGTCACCGTTATGAGCTGTGAAAACACTCACGAGAACTGGCTCAGGCATCAGCTGTCTGCCTCCAGGGCGGTATGGACAACGCCGGACAGCATGTCGATGGTATGCGAGGCCGCCACCTCGGGCGTGCCTGCGGGTCTTCTGGATCTCCCCACCAGACCGGACAGCCGGGTGGCACAAGGAGTCAACCGCTTGGCCGAGGCGGGATTTGTCGCCCACTGGAGCGATCACCGCAGCGTCATGACCAGGAAAGCCGTACCCTCCAGGCAACTCTGGGAGGCCGACCGGGCAGCCAGGTGGGTTATAGAACGGCTCCTCAAAAGCAAACGAAGATCGACAAAAGGAAAGAAAGCGTGAGGATTCTGCAGGCACTACCCGCTCTTTATAGCGGTGGCGTTGAACGGGGCACCGTGGATCTCGCTGCCGAACTGGTTCGCCGCAGTCACGAATCCTACGTGGTTTCCAACGGCGGCCCCATGGCGGAACAAGTGCGGGGGCAGGGATCCACCCATATTCACATGCCGATTCATCGCAAATCCCTGGCTTCCTTCGGCCAGATCCTGCCCATGCGCAAGCTGATTCAGGACCTGAACCCGGACATCATCCACGTGCGTTCCCGCATGCCTGCCTGGATCATCCACCTGGCCCTGAAAAGCCTGCCGGAGGAGGAGCGGCCTGCGGTCATCTCCACATTTCATGGCATGTACTCGGTGAACCCCTACAGCGCCATCATGACCAGGGCCGATCACATGATCGCCGTGTCGAACTGTGTGCGGGACTACGTGCTGAAAAATTTCAACGTCCCGAAAGAGAAGCTCACCGTCATCCAGCGCGGCGTAAACGTGGAGGCCTTCCACAACCGTGCCCTCAGCCAGCAGTGGCTGGATCACTTTTTATCCCGTTACCCCCAGCTGGCCGGCAAGAAAATCATCATGATGCCCGGCCGAATTTCCCGCTGGAAAGGCCAGCTGGACTTCCTCGCCATGATGAACCAGCTGATCCGCCTGCGCCCGGACTGCCATGGCATCATCGCCGGCGGCGCGGAACCGGGCAAGGAACGCTTCCTTGAGGAGCTTGAAAGGGAACGCAGCCGCCTGAGTCTGACCGACAAGGTGACCTTCCTGGGCCAGCGCAACGACATGAACAGCCTGTATCTGTTCGCCGATGTGGTCTGCCATATGTCCACCAAACCCGAGCCCTTCGGCCGCACGGTTACCGAAGCCCTGGCGTCGGGCACCCCGGTGGTTGCCTACAATCGCGGGGGGGCCGCAGAGACCCTCCAGGCCTGCTTCCGGGAGGGCCTGGTACCTCCGGATGACACCGGGGCCTTTGCTGCAACCGTTCAGAAAATTCTCGAGGAGCCGGAGCACGACATCCTGATTCCAGACCGGTTCCGGCTGGAGGCGCAGACAGAGACGACTCTCGAGGTCTATCGCAACGTTCTGGAACAGCGCCATCGCTCATGAAGATTGCCATGATACTGGGCACACCGGGAACCGGATGGGGCGGTATGGAAAAGCACACCGCAGATCTTGCTGGCGCCCTTGCGACGCTTGGCCACGAAGTGCACGTTCTCGCCCATCCCTCCTATCGGCAGCAATTTGGTGAACGGATCCAGTTTCATCCCTGTCCCATGCAACTGGGCAGGCGGAATCCCTGGCTCAGTTACCGGGTACGAAGGGTCGTCAGTGCCCTGAATCCGGATGTGGTCCACGCCCAGGGGAGCAAGGCGGCCACCATGGTGAGCCGTTTGCGACTAACGTCCGGATACCAGAAAGTTGGTACGGTTCACGGCAGCAAGTCGACCGAGAAGCCTTTCCTGCAACTGGACAAAGTAATCGCGGTGAGCACACCGGTGTATGACAGCCTTACCCACCCCCGAAAATTCCGGATCTTCAACGGTATCGATGTGCAGCAAAGCGATGAAACCGTATCGCGGGTAGAGGAATATCGCCTGCCCTCAGCCATTAACGTGGTTGCCGCCGGCCGGCTCGAGCCGGTCAAGGGCTTCCGGCAGCTCATCTCGGCTTGGCCCGGAGTACTGGCACAGTTTCCGTCAGCGCATCTGACCATCTTTGGTGATGGCAGCGAGAAAACCGGACTACTGGAGCAGGCGCACCAACTGGGCTGCAGCGACTCCATCACCCTGGCTGGCTATCTGACTGGCCTGATGCCTGTCCTGGAGCAGGCAGATCTCCTGGTTATCAGCTCCGAGAGGGAGGGATTCCCCTACATCCTTGTCGAAGCACTGATGGCGCAATGCCTCGTTGTATCAACCCCTGTGGCCGGTTGCGTTGAAATCCTCCCCAACGAAGCCATCGCCCCGGACCACTCCGTCACCGCCTTGTCGACCCTGATCATCGCAGCCTTGTCTGCGCCGGGGGAACTCAGGCGTCAGGAGCAACGGGCTTTTGACTACGCCCGAGCCCACCTGACTCTGGAAGCCATGGCCAACGCAACACTGGAGGTCTATGTCGATCCGGTCTCCGACGACTGACCATCGGATTTGCCCAGTGCTTCCAGCTCCGAGAGCATCTGTATCTCCTTTGCCTTCGCCAGGCGCATGAAGTTGCGGTTGGCAGCGGTAATTGACACGCTAAGACCAAACCAGCCGTTGAGAATCTGGCGGTGAATCAGGTAGTACTTGAGGAATTTGAGGGGGAACTCCACGAACAATCGACCTGAGGAAATCTTTCGGCCCCTGGCGGCCATGTACCTGGCCTGCTCGGAAGACAACTGGCAGTACTTGCGCTCCATCTGTTCCAGGGAAATGAGAGTGCGATGGAGGACATCACCCTTCAAATCGAGCACTTTACCCGACAACACTCTCGGGCGGTCGTCATTGCTATCCTTTTCCGCGTGTATGGCTGCTCTGGACCGATTGTAGAGGCGCAGTATTTTCTTGGTCTTGTCATGACGAAACGGGTGCCCCGGGTTGGGTTGGGACAGCACCCAGCGCATCCGATAACCTGCAACATCCTCAGGTAACGGAGCAGAAAACAAAGCCTTGATATTGGCCACCAGTTGCTCGGAGAGCACCTCGTCCGCATCAAGATCCAACACCCACTCATTTCGGCATAAACTGGCTGCGTAGGCCTTCTGGCTCGCAAAGCCCTCCCAGGGCCGATGCACAACCCTCGCGCCAAACGACCGGGCAATAGCTACGGTGTTATCAGTGCTGCCCGAATCGACCACAACCACCTCATCGGCCCAGTCATGAACCCGCTCGAGGGACTCCGGTAGCCTTTCCTCCTCGTTTTGGGTGATGTAGTAGACGGATAACGGTAATTTCATAATTCAAAACCGCAGTAACATGAACAGTAGAATGATAGCTGGCCTGCCGAAACAAAGCGCCTGTGATAGAATCCGTGGCCATAAATTCTGAGTGATGCTGGACCAACCCAATCCCCGGAGCAAATCCATGATACACCCCGTCATTATGGCCGGAGGCACCGGCTCCCGTCTCTGGCCCCTTTCCAGACAGCTGAACCCGAAGCAGTTCCTGAAACTGACGGACGAGCGGCTGTCCATGCTGCAAATGACGGTAGCCAGACTGGACGGAATGGCCGCAGCAGATCCCCTGTTGATCTGCAACGAAGAACATCGGTTTCTCGCCGCAGAACAGATGCGCCAGTCCGGTTTTGACGATGCCCGCATCATTCTGGAACCCTGCGGCCGGAACACCGCACCCGCCATTGCCCTGGCGGCTCTCCAGATGGTCAACGAGCTCGGTGACGATGACGAAGACCCTCTGATGCTGGTATTGGCCGCAGACCACCTGATTCAGGATGTGACCGCATTCCAGGCAGGCATTTCCCGAGCCGTTCCCCTGGCTCAACAGGGCCGCCTGGTGACCTTCGGTATTGTACCGGGGCACCCGGAGACCGGATATGGCTACATCCACCGCGGTTCGGAACTGGCTCCGGGATGCTTCGCCGTAGACAGCTTCGTAGAAAAGCCCGACCTGGATACCGCCCGGACATACCTCGCTTCCGGAGACTACCTCTGGAACAGCGGAATGTTCCTGTTTGGTGCCCGCCGTTACCTCAAGGAGCTGGAAAAACACCGGCCGGACATCCTCGCGATTTGCCGGGCGGCCGTTGACGATGCAAGCCAGGACCTTCACTTCACCCGTATCAATGCCGGTGTTTTCGCCGACTGTCCCGAAGATTCCATTGACTATGCCGTGATGGAAAAGACCAGCGACGCGGCCGTAGTATCCCTCGATGCCGGCTGGAGTGATATCGGTTCCTGGTCAGCCCTGTGGGAAGTCAGCGAGAAGGACGACTGTGGCAACAGTTTCAGCGGTGATGTGATCGCCCATGAGACCAGCAATACCCTGGTGCGGGCAGACAGTCGCCTGGTCGCCACGGTTGGCGTGGAAGATTTGGTGATCATTGAAACCAAGGACGCGTTGCTGGTTGCCCACAAGGACAAGGTTCAGGACGTCAAGAAGGTTGTGGAGACCATCCGCAACGACGGTCGCCACGAGCATATGAATCACCGGGAGGTGTATCGCCCCTGGGGGGTTTACGATTCTATCGACAGTGGCAAGCGCTACCAGGTAAAGCGGATCACCGTAAAGCCCGGAGCCAAACTCTCGGTCCAGATGCATCATCACCGCGCCGAGCACTGGATTGTCGTCAGCGGGACTGCCCAGGTCACCAACGGCGAGAAAACCTACCTGGTCACCGAGAACCAGTCCACCTACATTCCAGTCGGCCAGGTACACTCCCTGGAGAACCCGGGCGTGATCGATCTTGAATTGATCGAGGTTCAGTCCGGTTCTTACCTGGGGGAGGACGACATTGTCCGGTTCGAGGACCTGTACGGCAGAACATGAGCAAGCTGAAGTATTTTCTCATTGCCGGCCTGCTTCGCATCGCGGGCTCAATGCCATTGGGGCTTGCCCAATGGCTCGGAAAGCTCATTGGCCTGATTGCCTGGGCCCTCCCGACCAAATCCCGGAAGGTGACTGACACCAACATCGCCATTTGCCTGCCCGAACTCCCAGCCGACGAACAACATCGGCTCTCGAGAGATTCGATGGCGCATACGGGCATGACGTTGATGGAAATCCCGCTGATGTGGGAATGGCCCGTGGAGAAGTGCCTGGACCTGATCAAGGAAACCCGCGGACTCGAACTCGTGGACGAGGCCCTGGCTACCGGGAAGGGCCTGATATTGCTCGCCCCCCACCTGGGGAACTGGGAACTGGCCGGGCTGTTCTTCTCCTCACGCTACAAGATGGCAGCGCTTTACAGCCCCCCTCACCTGCCGGAATTCGAAGATTACATGATCCGGGTACGCGGCAGACTGGGCTCGGAACTCGTGCGCGGTGATCGGCGCGGCCTGACCCGACTGATGGCCATTCTCAAACAGGGTGGCGTGGCCGGCATCCTCCCGGATCAATCGCCCAGAGGTAAAACCAACGCCTTTGCCCCGTTTTTCGGCATGGAAGTGAAAACCATGACCCTGGTGAGCAAACTGATCCAGAAAACCGGCGCGCAGGCGCTTGTGACCTACGCCGAACGGTTGCCGGACGGGCAGGGCTTCCGCATTCTGGTGACGGAAGCCGAGTCCGGCATGGGCGATGCCGACGCCGTTTTGGCGGCAACCGCACTGAATCAATCGGTTGAAAAAGTGGTGCGGATGTCTCCAGAGCAATACCAGTGGGAATACAAACGACTGCGGCATCGCCCCCCCGGGGAAACGAATCCCTACAACCCGGACCGGGTTTGCTGAGCCACACTCCTGCAAGCTCACCAGATGTAACAAGGACTGATGGAAGCCCAGATGACACGTCTACCCCAATTCCTCCTGCCCGCATTACTCATGACAGGTCTGGGCGGTGCCCTCGTTTCCTCCAGCATCCTGGCCGGCGCCACGGCACTGCTGGCCATTGCCGGGATCACTCTGACGATCCGGAAATCCCTGTACCGGTCCGGCTGGGAGATTCCAAAGGAACTGAGGCTACTCCACTTCGCCTTCTGGTTCTTCGTGTTGGTGAGCTTCTGTTCGTGGACGCTGGAGGGCTTCAGCTACGAGGGAGGGAAAAACCTCGGCACCCATGCCCGCCTTATCCTTTTCTGGCCATTGGTCGTGGCACTCACCTTCGTCGGGATCAAGGCAAGGGGCACCTTTGTGGCGCTGTCCCTGGTATCCATCTCTGTGATCGCCATGTTCCTCCTTGCCCTGGCGGACCGCAATGGCGCCATTGAAAAACTGTTGAGCATCCGTTTCGGCGCGGGCATCAATCCGATCAGCTTCGGCAATCTTGCGTTGCTGGGCGGCATGCTTACCCTGACGGGTGGCTTCTTCTTCGCCCGCAGCAAGCGCCTTGTGCCGGCCATCCTGCTCTTTGTGCTGGGCCTGAGCGCCGTGGTCATCTCGATGCTTTCGGAAACCCGCAGCAACCTGGTCGCCCTGCCCTTCCTCTCACTACTACTGCTGCCGCTGGTCGGCAAAAAGTGGCGCATTGGCGGCGCTGTGATTATTGCAGTGCTGGTAGTCGCTACGGCGATCAGCAGTGACAGGCTATCCCGCTCATTTGATCAACTTTTGGGCGGAGGGAAACTGGATAATTCTATGGAGATCCGGTTTGAGGTCTGGGAACTGGCCTGGAACATGTTCCTGGAAGAGCCCTTCACCGGCGCCGGCATGGGAGGCTACACGCGGGGCGCGGAAGCTGCCGTGGCAGCGGGCGAGGCGAGTCGCAGAGTCGGCGCATGTTGCACCGGCCACGCGCACAATGACGTGCTGAACAATGCCGCCATGAGTGGAATACCGGGGGTACTGAGCTGGGCATTCCTGATTTTCATCCCGCTGGTAATCTTTGCCCGCAACCTGTTCAGCAACCACGCTCCCACAGCGCACATTGCCGTTGCAGGTACCATGGTACCGACCGGCTACCTGATGTTCGGGCTCACGGAAGCCACGTTTGACCGGAGCCTGTTCCTGACCTTCTACCTGCTCGCAACAGCCGGCCTGGCTTCAGCTCTGTTCACTGAACTTCGCGCTTCCTATCACCGTGAACGTCGCGTCAAGGTCTCTGCCACCGTCATCACCATGAACGAGGAAGACCATATTGCCGACTGCCTGCAGTCCGCCCGCCTGGTGGCTGATGAAATCATTGTGCTGGACAGCGGCAGCTCGGACCGGACTGTAGAGATCGCCCGGCAATATGCCGATGTCGTGGAGGTGACTGACTGGCCAGGCTTCGGTGTCCAGAAACAGCGAGCCCTGGAGAAGGCCACCGGCGACTGGGTACTTTCGATCGATGCCGATGAGCGGGTGACCCCCGGGCTGGCGCGGGAAATCAATCACCACCTGGCCGAACCGGATGCGGATGCCTACAAGCTGCCGTGGGCCGTCACCCTGTACGGCACCCGTCTCGATTTCGGGCGCAGTGGCCGCGCCCCTCTGAGGCTGTTCAGACGCGAGGGTGTCCGTTTTTCCGACGCCATGGTGCATGAAAAGATCCTGATCCCCGAGGGCCGCACCGTAAAAACGCTGCGGGGCCGTCTAACCCACTACACCCACCGGGATTTTGGCCACGCGCTGGAGAAGAGCGCCAAATACGCCTGGCTGGGCTCACAGGAAAAATACCGGAAGGGCAAGACCACCCGCACACTGCTCTATCCGACCTTCCGGGGGCTGATGACGTTCATCCAGGTCTATTTCATCCGCTTCGGGTTTCTGGACGGACCGGTCGGATTCCTGGTCGCAGTGACCTACTCCCAGGGTTCGTTCAACAAATATGCCGGGCTCTGGACCCTGCGCCGGACGGAGAAACGCAAGGCCCGGGAGTGAAAGGAGCCCACCCGGCTCATGCAGGAGGATTATCCAGCGCTGCCTGTTTCTTGAGTTCACGTTTGAGGCGCTGCCGGATCTTGAGTTTCCGCAACAGATTCCTGGGTTTTGGGCGAAGTGCCGGCGGGTGATCGAGCACATCCTCGACCGCATCCATGACCCGAACGGACGAACGACCGTCCGAAAACGCGTGAAGCGAGGCGAAAAAGTCCCGCATATGGGCGATCCGTTCCGGGTCCCGCTCCAGAGCCTTTTTCAATGCGCCGGGTACGGCCTCCGGCGCCTGAACATCCAGCACCTGTGGCCCGGGTATCCGGGTCCGGTATGTCACCACCGGAATGTCCAGCGCCATGAACTCGAACATGATGGACGAGGTATCACAGAGCATCACGTCCGCGAGCCTCATATAAGGCACGAAATCCTCGGTACTCTCCAGGAACACCAGCTGGTCGTTCGCCAATTCCCGATACCGGGAAACCGTATCCTCCGCCATCTTCGGATGCAGGGTGACGATAATGTTCCACTCACCGGAATCCCGTAGCGCGCGGATTGTATCCACCAGTTCCGGCGCGGACGACACATCCCGGGTAAAGGTGGATGCGTAGAAAAGCACTGGCCGGGCCGTACCAGAAAACACCTGCCCTTTTCCCAGGCTCTTTTCAGGCCGGATCACCGCGTCCAGTTTGGGCCAACCGGTCTTGCGGACCACAAAATGAGGATGTTCGCGGGCAAGTGCCCCGAATCGCTCTGTATCCTGATCCGACATGGTGCAGTAGAGATCGAACCAGCCACGGATACGGTAGTGGGATTGCCTGGCCGGATCCATGGCGCGTTTATTGATGGGAAAGCCGTGAAAGACCTTCACCTTCAGCCCGGGAAAAAACGGGGGCACCCAGTCACCAGGCACAAACGTCGCGTCTGCCCGGTAGGCCATAACGTCCTCAACCGTTTCCAACCGCCGTTCGTTTGGCCTCAGGGGCTCCGCCCTGCAACCGGCGATGAACCAGGCGGCCTCGTCCCCTCGCGCCCGGATCTCCGCCTGCAGCGGACGCAGGATGGCGTACGAATAGGATTGATTGACGAAAAACAGGTAGCGTCGCATTTATGGATGCTCGCCCACCAGTGACCGGTAGAGCTCGCCGGTCTCGGCCACGGTGACCGCTGTGTTGAAGTCGGTTGCGATGCGTTCCCGGGAAGCTTGCCCCATGCGACCCAGCAGCTCCGGGTCCCGATACAGGCGTTCGATCGCTTCAGCCAGGACAGCGGAATCCTTCGGCGGAACCACCAGACCGCTGACACCGTCCTGAACCAGTTCCGGCATGCCCCCCACATCCGTCACAACAGGTGCAGTGCCATAGGCCATTGCTTCGATCACGGCCCGCGGGAGACCCTCCCGCTCGGTCGACGGTAGCACGAACACGTCACTCGCTGCGGCAATCGCCGGTGCATCGGTCCGATAGCCGGTGAAGTGCACGCGATCAGGGTGGCCGGTTTTGGCGACCTGCTCGCCGAGCTCCGCATTTTTATCCACGTCACCAACCAGCACCAGGTGGACATTCACATCGGAGGGAAGCCGGTCAAACGCTTCAACCAGTACATCAAACCCTTTGCGCGGCCGGTTCCGGCCGGTACAGCAAACCACAAATGCGCCTTCGGGCACGCCGAATTGCCCCAGGTCCGCGGGAGATTCCTGATACCAGCTCAGGTCGTGCCCCTTGTAGATGCGCTGGAGTCGATGATCGGGAATTCGCAACCAGAGGAAACGAACGCTTGCCAGGTAATCCTTGATCGCATCGGCGACGCATACGATCTTGCTTACCCGTGGATGCAGAAAGGTGATCCAGGATTCAGGATTCAGAAAACTGATGTTGCCGATGACGCCCCGGTAGGCAACGACGCGGATATCCTTTCCCCGGGAGGCGCGGAGCCCGCACGCCAGTGCCCGTGGATTGAACGCGTGAATAACCTGGTAACGCTTGCGGTCCAGCTGTGTGCGGATGGCTTCGGTACCTTCCTTGTCGAACCGGCCTTTGAGCGCCATTGGCTGCGCCAGCATGCCTTCGTCCACCAGGCGCTGATAGTTCCTGCCCTTGGGATTGCACATGACATCGACATCAAAGCCCGCTTTTTTCAAACCGATGAAAAGCTCGGTTTCAGGCCTGTCGCAGGAATCTGTCAGGCAGAGGATCGCAGGAAGAGACGGATTGGCTTCGCTGTTGCTCAAAGGGGAACTCCGGTTAATGTTTCCAGTTCGATAAAAATAAGCGGTCATATCGAAACCGCAGCGGCCTATGCAGCACCCGGCGTCGACAGAGGCGACTGGTAGCCCCGCATAAAGGCCTGCCAGGATCTTCTCAGGGAGTCGCCATCAGCATCTCCCGACACTTTGGACAGGGATCGGTGAAGCCGGTCCAGGTTAGTCTTCTTCCATCCAGCCCCCGGCGCACTGTCACCGACCAGGCGTCCACGATCAAAATCAATCAGGAAAGCCTCGCCGCCCCTTAGCAGGATATTGAAACAGTTCAGATCTGCGTGCTGAATGCCAGCGTCGTGAAACCGTCGAACGGTCTGTCCCACGCGCTGCCACCCCTCATCGTCCAGTGTACTCACCAGGTCCGCCAGCGGCGATGTACTCTCCAGACGTTCAACAATGATCGCGGCCTCGTAGCGGAGCGGGTTTATCTTTCTATACATCGCCGCAACCGGCCGCGGCACCGGCAAGCCCATGCCAACCATTCGGTTGAGCAGGCGGAATTCTGCAAACGACCGGACCCGCGACTCGGTCGTGAAGACATAGGATTTTTCGGACAGCCTGGCGATCAGACCGCCACGGCGGTATTCCCGGAGCACCGCCGACACGTCGTCGTCACTGATAAACCAGGCACTGCCCCGCCCGCCGCTATCCACCGGACGGGCTCGCGCGCCCCAGAAGCCGGGATGAAACCAGCGGGCCTCGACGCGGTCCCTGTACGCCGGGTGAACCAGCACCACCTCCACACCGTCGCGTAAACAGATTTCCGACCCGGACATGTCCTCCAACCTCTTGTGGGGCGCAACGTTCAGTCACAGATCCCCAGGAGATCTTGAACGTCAATTGCGATAGAATGCGCGCCAGTTTATCAACGATTACCGGTAAAGCTCCATAAAGCGCTTTGCATACCGCTGACGGATCAAAACTCGATGAAGTCCATCTGCATTCTTCGCCTGTCGGCAATAGGCGACGTCACTCATGTTATCCCGGTTGTTCTGAGTCTCCAGGAGCAGATGCCGGGGGTGAACATCACCTGGGTCATCGGCAAGCTGGAAGCAAAACTCATCGGTGACCTGGCTGGCGTCGAGTTTATCGTTTTCGACAAGAAAGCCGGTCGACAGGGGTACCTGGACCTGCGCCGGGCCATGAAAGACCGCCGCTTCGACGCCCTGCTTCACATGCAGGTTGCCTTTCGCGCCAACCTGGCCGCCGCCTGTATACCCGCCGATATCCGTATCGGTTATGACCAGGCACGCAGCAAGGACCTGCATGGGCTGTTCATCAACCGGCGCATCGCGCCGGCGCCCGAACAGCATGTCCGGGATTGTCTGGCCAGCTTTCTCGAACCGCTGGGTCTGACGGCTGCACCACCGCGCTGGACCATCCCTCTGAGTGATTCGGACCATGCCTTCGCCCGCCAGCATCTGTCGGACGATTGCCGCAACCTGGTTATCAGCCCCTGTGCCAGCCATCGGCTGCGCAACTGGCCGGCGGAACGATATGCACAACTGGCCGATTATGCGATACGCACCTATGGCATGCGGGTCCTGCTGGTCGGCAGCCCCGCCCCTTTTGAACTGGACTATTGCTCGGCCATTGAATCCGCTATGACGGAAAGAGCCCACAACATCTGTGGGAAAGACACGCTCAAGCAACTTACCGCCTTATTACAGCACGCGGATCTCGTGCTCGCGCCCGATACCGGACCTGCCCACATTGCCAGTGCCATGGGCACCGATGTCCTTGGTCTTTTTGCCGCCAGCAACCCCTACCGGTCCGGCCCTTACAATTCCCTGAAGTGGTGTGTGAACCGCTACCCGGAAGCCCTGGAGAAATTCACCGGGAAATCCGTGGCGCAATCCAGATGGGGCGCCAAGGCTGAGTTTGAAGGCGCCATGGAAATGATTACCGTGGAGGATGTTTGCCGGATGCTCGACAAGTGGTTTGAGGACCGCGCAGACTCATGATCAAAACTCTGGTTAAGCCGGTGCCATCACAGCTCAGTTCCTTTCTGTCAGATCACAAGGTCTATGCGAGAACCTACGCCCTCCTGGTGGCGTTATACGGGTTCTCGTTCCTTCCCTTTCTGCGGGTAGCCCAGATTTCCGAATCCCTGTTGGTGTTGCTTTTTCTCGGCCTCCTGGCCCTGGGCAATCGCCATTCCCCGATTCGCCAGGTGCTGGTCCGGGATCCGGTGTTCCGGATCATGCTGCTGTTTACGGTTTTCCTGGCAGGCGCCCGGGCCTGGTATGCACTGTCATTGCCCGTGGACCTCGAGCCCAACACCCGGGACATGCGCTACTATCTGAAGCCTTTCATGGTGATTATTCTGGCGACGGGGCTGGCACTCCAGCCGATCAATCGGGCCTGGCAGCTGCTTCTGATTGGATGGGCGGGGCTGCTGGTGTACCTGGGGCTCAACTTCGATGCCCATGAATGGCAACGGGCGCTGGCTGGCCGACGTGTCGACTTCGGCATCCACAATGCCCAGCACACCGGCCTGTTTTTTGGCTCGAGCCTGCTGGCGCTGATCTGTTTCGCGCCCCGAATCCTGATGCGTGCACGCTCACCGCTTGGATTCGCAATACTCGCCCTGCCGCTGATCGCATCCATCGCACTCGCATTCACGGGCACGCTGGCCGCCCAGACCCGTGCGGTATGGCTTGGACTCGTTGCTTCCATCGTAATACTGGTCATTCTGCTGGCCAGCCAGGTGCGAAAGCGACACTGGAATCCAAAAGTGCTTTGGGGCTCAGCTCTTGGCATCTTTATTGTCCTCGCCGGCATTTTCGTCGCCCTGCATTCGTTGAAAACTGTCGAACACCGGATCAATGCTTCCGAGATCAACCTCGAGGATTTTCTGGCACCACCTTCGGAACATGGTAATCCCAAAACCAGCAGCGGTGTTCGCCTGTACTCCTGGCGCGTAGCACTGGGCTGGATCTCAGAGCGCCCGCTGGCAGGCTGGGGCGCAGGCACAGTGGATGACAAGATTGATCAATCCAACTTTTTCGACCGCTGGTTCAAGGGCTTCGGCCATCTCCATAACAGCTATTTCGAGACGCTCTACGCACATGGACTGATTGGTACCGGACTTCTAGGTGCCCTTATAGTATGGATTGGTATCGCCACGTGGCGATGCTTCCGCACGGGCAACATGCCACTCGACGTTTTCGTCTTTGCCTTTAGCTACTTCGGCTTCTGGCTAGTCATCAATATGTTTGAATCCTATATCATTTACTCTACCGGCCAGTACATGAACGCCCTGATTGTCGGCTTCATCTATACCTTTTATCTTTCCTCAAGGGTGACGGAGAAAGCTCATGAGCACTGAAATCCACGTTGCCGCCTGCTGCGACGAGAATTACGTCGCCTACGCAGGCGTCATGATGCATTCAGCGATTCAGGCCACGCCCGGGGCGACGCTTCATTTCCACCTGATCAATTGCAGTATCCGCGACGAAAGCGTTGACACGCTCCGCACGATGCTTGAGGCCATGGGCGCCCGATTGACCACTTACACGCCGGACGCTTCTCTCTACGAAGGTCTTCCAACACTCCGTTACGGTGAGGCGGTGTACCAGAGAATCAACCTGCCGGAATACATCCCCGAGTCGATCGATAAAATCATCTATATCGATTCCGACACGCTGGTGCTGCAGAGTCTGATGGAACTCTGGACGCTCGATTTGCAAGGCAACTCGACCGGCGCTGTCGAGAACCTGTCACCCAAGGCATGCCAGGATATCGGCGTGGATCGGACGGAATATTTCAACTCCGGTGTGTTGGTCATGGACCTGAACCAGTGGCGGCAACGTCGTCTGCACCGGCAGGTCACGGATTATGCTCGGGAGAATGCGGCTGGGCTCCGTTTTGTCGATCAATGCAGTCTGAATGCCGTACTTCAGGGCGACTGGTTCCGTCTGCCCTTGAAGTGGAACCAGCAATCCGACATCTATAAGGTCGTCGTCAAATACCAGGAAGGCTGCAGCTACTCCGTTGATGAGATGCAATCGGCCATGCTTGAACCGGCCATTGTTCATTTCACCGGCAAAATGAAACCCTGGAAGCTGTATTGCTTTCATCCGTTCAAATCCTGCTACAGGAAGGTGCTTGCACAGACCCCCTGGGCAGGACAACCCTACCCGGACGCAGACTTTAATACCCGGCTGCGTTTCCTGTTTGCTTTGCGCAGGCATTGGAAATTTCACGCACGTCGCCAGCAACTTGCCGATCGATTTCAGGGGAAATCATGAACCAGTCCCATCAGACAGGCCGGTCCGTGGCCGAGGGTGTTATCCCTGTCGTCGCAAGCTCGGACCAGAACTATGCGATACATCTGACCGTGATGTTCACATCACTGCTTCGTAACTGCTCCGACCCGGAAAGAGTCCAGCTTTTCTGTATCGACGGGGGCATTACCGAGCAGACCCGTGAACGGATGAACGAGGAAATTGTTCATGCCGGTGGCCGGGGCATCGAGTTTATCAACGTGGACAAGAAGCGCTTCGAGCATTTGCCGACACTGAAGCACATCACATCCTCCGCCTATTACCGTATTGCGATCCCCGAGCTGTTCGACGAATCGGTGAAAAAGGCTGTCTACCTCGACTGCGACATCATTGTCCGCGGAGACATTCTGGAGCTGGCTGCAACCGACCTGACCGGTTTTGGCGTTGCGGCGGTGGAAAACATTTCCGGCCATACCTACAAGAAACTGGGCATTCCGCAATCGGAGTATTTCAACTCAGGCGTCCTGTTACTGAACCTGGATTACTGGCGTGAGAACAGCATTTCCGACCAGGTCCTTCAGTTCAAGCAGGAAAATCCCCACCGCATCAGCACAAATGACCAGTGCGCCCTCAACGGAATCCTGCACCAGAGCTGGAAACACCTTCCCCTGAAATGGAATCATCAGACTGGCCTCTACCGCCAGAGCGATCAGACGGACGCGTTTTCACCCGAGGAGGTCAAATCGGCCAACCTGGATCCCCAGATCATTCACTACATTGGCTGGGACAAACCCTGGAGGAAGGTTCGGTTCCACCCCCTGGCGGATGAGTATGATCGTTACGCGGACCAGCTCCTGGGCCCTTCTCCAAGGCCAAAACCCGGCGTCGGAGACTATATTCGCGCCTACGGATCCATCTCTCATCTGAAGAAACTGTGGCGGTGCCGGAAAAACCGAGACTGGTATCGGTCAAACGGTTTTGATTTGTACGGGGGCTGACTGGGGCGGGCAGGAATCACTGGAATATCTGAAGGCCGCCTCGCCAGGCCAGAGGGCCCGGAGAGGCGACTGGCATGCTTACTGACCGGACTGATAGTCCTTGTAGGACTTCTCTTCCACAAAACGGGAACCAAGTGCCAGGTTGACCTCTTTCTTGATCGCCGCTCGCTTGTCATTGGTGACGTAGACCGCACGGGCCAACTCGATAAACCGGGGACCGAAATCCTGCGCGGCCTCCTGGTCACGGATATCGTCCTCAATTTCCCACAGCGCCTCATTCACGGACTTCAACTGATCACGAAGCTCGGCAATAGCCGCCGGGTCCTTGACCGCCTCATTCCAGGTTTCACTCAGCTCATCCAGCTCCAGCCGAACATTTTTCAGCTTGGATTCGTCTTTGATGCGCTCGGATTTGATTTCCAGAATTGTAATCTTGTCCAGAACTTCGCCGAAGGACACCGGCACTTTAATCACATCTGCCATGTCGGATTTCCTGCAGGTTGAGTAAATGGAAGCTGAGTCAGGCGGCCGGGTTACCGGCAGCCTGACGAGTTGCGAAGGGATCAGTCCCGGACCGGTGTCAGCCAGTTGGCGTGCTTCGCTGATTTGCCTTTGACCGCATCGAAGTACATGGCCTGGAGCTTTTCGGTAACCGGTCCACGCTTGCCAGCACCGATCACCCGGCCATCAAGCTCCCGGATAGGCAGGACTTCAGCGGCGGTGCCGGTAAAGAAAGCCTCGTCGGCGATGTAAACCTCATCACGGGTAATCCGGCGCTCTTTAACCGGAATATTCAGATCCCGGGCAAAATCGAGGATCGTCGCACGGGTGATACCCTCAAGGCAGGAGGTCAGTTCCGGTGTATGCAGCACGCCGTCGCGCAGGATGAAGATATTCTCACCGGAGCCTTCGGCAACATAACCTTCGTTGTCCAGCAGCAGGGCTTCCTCGGCACCACCGGAGATGGCTTCGTTCAGAGCCAGCATCGAGTTGATGTAGTTGCCGTTGGCTTTGGCCTTGCACATGGTAATGTTGACATGGTGGCGGGTGTAGGAAGAGGTGCGCACCTTGATCCCCATTTCTCTCGCCTCCGGAGACATGTAGGAGGGCCAGCTCCAGGCCGCAACCATCACGTGCACCTTCAGGTTATCGGCGCGCAGCCCCATACCTTCGGAACCGAGAAACGCCATCGGGCGCATATAGGCTTCATCCAGATTGTTTTCACGTACTGCCGCGCACTGGGCTGCGTTCAACTCATCTTTGCTGAACGGCATCTTCATGTTCAGGATGTGAGCGGAGCGGAACAGGCGGTCGGTATGTTCTTTCAGGCGGAAAATAGCCGGACCGTTCGCGGTGTTGTAGGCCCGCACACCTTCAAAACAGCCCAGGCCGTAATGCAGGGTGTGAGTCAGGACGTGGGTTTTGGCTTCGCGCCAGGGAACCATTTCACCATCCAGCCAGATAACGCCATCGCGATCAGCCATCGACATGCTTCGTTGCTCCTAAAAAAGCAGTTTTCGGGGAACCGGCATTCTAGCAGGAAATTCTGCCGGAATTGAATTTGCCTCAAGCATCAATCATCACTTTTTTCCACATCGCACGGATGTACTCACGCTCCTCCAGAAAGGCGTCACCTTCTATCTGGCTGTTGAGGTTCTGGAGCGCCCGACGGTGAATAGTGGAACGCAAGGCTATGAAGGTTTTCCGTAATTTTTCAGCGTCTTCAACGGTCATCACGCCGGCTCTGCCCAACTCTTCCATCTGACGGATGTTATCGGACCACTGGGTCAGCTCGGGATGCTCGGCACACCAGGCCAGCATCAGGTACTGGACCATGAACTCGATATCAATGATGCCGCCGGCATCATGCTTGATATGGAATACCTCGGCCTGCCGGCTCTCCGGTGTGCCCAGGCTGGCCCGCATTTTCTCTCGCATCTCGACCACATCCGCGCGAAGCTTGTCGCGATCCCTTTGCTGGCAGAGGATGTCGTGCCGGATAGATTCAAACGCTTCCAGGGTTTCCGTGCAGCCGGCGACGCCCCGGGCGCGGGCCAGGGCCTGGTGTTCCCAGGTCCAGGCATCTTCGCGCTGATATTTTTCGAAGGCTTGCAGTGTACTGACCAGCAGGCCGGAATTGCCGGAGGGCCGCAGGCGCATATCCACTTCGTAGAGTTGGCCGGACGGCGTCTGGGTATTGAGGATATGAACAATCCGCTGCCCCAGTCGGGTATAGAAAACCGCATTGTCTATCGGCTTCTCACCGTCGGTGGCCAGCTCTGGATCGGCGTTGTGCACGAAGACCAGGTCAAGATCGGAGGTATAACCCAGCTCGATCCCGCCGAGCTTGCCGTAACCGATGATCGCGAAATCCGTCTCGCAGGCCGAGCCATCGGCTTTTCCCGGGTAGCCGTGGCGGCTGACCAGATTGGCGAAGGCCACATCCACCACATGGTCCAGGACCACCTCGGCGATCCAGGTCAGATAATCGCTGACTTTCATCAGCGGCAGTGTACCTTTCAGCTCGGAAGCTGCGACCCGCAGAATATGGGCCTTTTTGAAGTGGCGCAGGGATTCCATCTGCTCTTCAAGATCCTCAAAGGGAATCCGCAACATCTGCTGTCGAAGGTCGTCCTGCAGCTCTGCTTTTGCCGGAGGGTTGTAAAGGCTCTCGGCGTTAAGCAACTCATCCAGCAGCAATGGCGTTTCCGCCAGCTGGCGGGCGATCCAGGGGCTTTCACTGCACAGGCCGACCAACTGCGTGCGTGCGCCCGGGTTTTCGAGCAACAACACCATATAAGCAGTACGCCGCAAAATCGCCTCTACCAGCTGCAAGACCCGGGACAGGGTCTCCGAGGGGTTATCAACCCGGGTGAGCGCTTCCAGAAGAACGGGCATGAACTGATTAAGCCGTTTCCGGCCCTGGGTCTGCAGTGTCTGAACCGTGCGGTTTTCGCGTAGCTCGGCAAGCTCGGCAGAACTTGCCTCCGGATTCTCATAGCCCCGCGACTTCAGCCACTCGATGGCGGTGTTTCCATCCATTTCCGCCAGCCAGAGCTCGAACCAGCCTTCATCCAGAGATGCCGGGCCTTCCTCTTCGTTCTCTTCAGTGGCAATGATATTTGAGAAGTGGGTGGCAACGCGCTCCCGATGCTCCCTGAGCGCTTCCTCACAGGCTTGCCAGCGTTCAAACCCCATGATCATGGCAACACGGGCCCGGGACAAATCGTCCTCCGGCAAAAGCTGGGTCTGCTTGTCCTCCACGCCCTGAAGGGCATGCTCAAGGTTACGCAGGAACACGTAGGCGTCACGGAGCTCCCGGACCACCGGCGACGGCAATAACTCCAGGGCTTCGAGCTCCTGCAGAATCACCAGCAACTCCCGCTGCTGGAGCTCCCGGTCACGGCCGCCACGAATCAACTGAAACGCCTGGACCACAAACTCGATCTCACGGATACCGCCGCTGCCCAGCTTGATGTTATTTTCCAGCCCTTTGCGCCGCACTTCCCGGCTGATCATGGCCTTCATACTGCGCAGGGACTCAAAGGCACTGAAATCGATGTATTTGCGGTACACGAACGGCCGCAGGCTTTCCATCAGCACCTGCCCCGCCCGCTGATCCCCGGCCACCACCCGGGCCTTGACCATGGCGTAACGCTCCCAGTCGCGCCCCTGGTCCTGATAGTAGGTTTCCAGGGCAGCAAAACTCAGAGCCAGGGCGCCGCTCTGGCCATAGGGCCGCAGGCGCATATCCACGCGGAACACGAACCCGTCTGCCGTGATCTGGTCCAGGGCCTGTATCAGCCGCTGGCCCAGGCGGACGAAAAACTGCTGATTGTCGAGGGAGCGCGGCCCTCCCTGGGTCTCGCCCTTGCCCGGAAAGGCAAAGATCAGGTCAATATCCGACGACACGTTCAGCTCACGACCGCCCAGCTTCCCCATCCCGAGAACAACCATTTTCTGGTCTGCCTCTTCGCCCGTCACCGGGTCCGCTCCCCTGGGCGTGCCATACTGTTCACAGGAATCCCGGTAGAGCCAGTCCAGTGCGCCATCAATGCAGATCTCGGCGAAGGCGCTGGTGGCTGCCATGGTCTCGGCCAGATCAGCCCAGCGCATCAGGTCCCGCCAGATCATCCGGAACTGGGATTCCCGGCGGAACCGGCGCAAGGCGGAATGCAGCGCCGGCTCACCGTCCACTTCGTTCAGATACTCCTGCCATCGCCGGTCCAGATACTCAGGGGTTGTCGGCTCCGTCAGCAGCCTCGACTCGAGCAGGGTCTGCACCTGCTCAGGGTGCCGTTCAAGGGCCTGGCGCAGGAACAGACTCCGGGACAGCGCATCGGCCACCGCAGCCTCGCTGATTTCGTCATCCGAAATCAGCCATCCCGGAACTCCGCCCGGAAACACCGAATGCCAGCACGCGGCGACATCGTCGGCCAGCGGTTCCGGAAGGCTGTGCCATGGCTCGGACATAATGCAAACCCCTGCCTCTCTGTTATATTTCGAGTACTGTATAACGAACCCGTCCGCAACTGAACAGGCCGCCGACACGGATGCTACGAAACCGCCGCCCGCTAAACCCCGAGCATCAAGCAACACACCTCCCTATGGGGGGCTTGATCCGCCATCGGATGAAGCGCCTGTTCCTGATACTCGCCGGCCTGCTGGTGCTGCAGATCCTGGTTATCTGGACTGTCGAGGACCTGACCCTGTTTGAATCGGTCTGGATCACCATGACAACGATATCCACGGTGGGCTATGGCGATTTCGCACCGAAAACCTACGCAGGCCGCATCAGCACCATACTGATCATGTTTGTTGGCGCAATCACCATGCTGACGCTAATCATAAGTGATTACATCGAGTACCGGTTCTATCGCCGGGAACGCATTCTGATGGGAAAATGGATCTACAAAATGAACGACCATATCGTGATCATTAACACCCCCAAGCACGGCGGCGAACAGTACTTCATACGGTTTGCCTCCCAGATTCGCGGGATACCAGACTATGAAACCATTCCAATCATGATCCTGACGCGGCAGTTTCCCACGGGCCTGCCAACCGAATTATCCGACATCGGGGTAGTGCACTATCACGGTGCCGGTTTTGAAGCGGAGTCTCTGAAAGCGGTTCACGCAGGCAGCGCGAGACACATTATCGTGCTGGCCGCCGATGAAGCCGATCCCTATTCGGACAGCCTGACGTTCGACATCGCCCATCGATTGGCAGAGCTGAATCTCGGAAATCACACCATCGTTGAATGTGTAAACGACGACAACCGGGCGCGCTTCAAGGCACTGGGAATACGAACAACCATCCGCCCGGTGCGGACCTACCCTGAGATCATGGTGCGTTCAGTGGTAGCGCCGGGTTCGGAAAAGGTTCTGGAAGACCTGTTCAACTACGAACACGACCACCCCCACCGATACGACCTGAAACTGGACGACCTGAACTGGGCCGATATCGTCAGTGCCCTGGTACGCCATGGCATCGGCACCGCCCTGGCCTTTATTGATGCGGACAACGAAGTGGTCTGCCACCCGTCAACCGACCAGGTGGTTGAGGGTAAGGGGTTGATCGTACTGGTCAACTCCAGTGAAACGCCCGATGTGCAGCTGGTGGAGGAGGCCCTTGCGCGCTACCGCGAATTCATTAATAAGTGGCACGATCTGCAGGAACAGGCTGCGAAGGAAGAAAATTCAGCAAACCAGTGTCCTTGACAAATATTTGACGGATTTTTGTCAAGGATACTAGCCTGCGGCAATCGCCAACTGAAGCTGCCCCAGCTCCTTGCCTGAAACCAGATCACTGACCGCCGGGCCGTCGGCCAGGGCAGTCACCACCTTTTCGTACAGTTCCCCGACGCCGCGCTCACCGGCCAGCCGGCCAATCGCATCCAGACGTTCCCTGCCAAAGCAAAGGGGCTGACCGGTCAGCCATGAACCACTCAGAAGGAACAGAAAATCATTCACTGCCAGATCAGATTTCCCCCCCGGCTCCGGAGCCGGATGATAAAGCCCCGCAAGATGGTACCCCTGCTCTGCCTTGCTGACCAGGTTCAGGAACACCGGCACTTCGTCCGCCAGCCTACGCGCCCATGGGAGCAGTGCCGACGAATCCCCCGACTTGAGCTCAAATTCAATCTCATTAAGCGGAAGCGACTGGCCTCCGGCCACAATCGCACCGGAATCGATGGCCACCTCGATCACACTGTCCTCTTGGTCAATCACAAGCACGCGACGCTCAAAGTTGGTCTCGAACACCGGCTGCAGTTCGGCAAGATTCACGCCCTGGCCCACCGGCGTATCCGCAATCAGGCCCAGTTTGAGTTCTGGGCCAACGAGCGGCCACTCCCATTCCTGGCGCCGGTGGGCACCATCCACGAACTCGCCCCGGGCTTTCAGGGTCTGGATGAACTGGTCACCGGCCTGACGAATCCGCAGGGCCACCTTCCGGCGATTGAGGTCTCCGGCAGGCGTGTCGAAGTAACGGTTGACCAGCGTCTTCCCGGTGCCCGCCCTGACGCCTTTCTGGGCCGAGAGCCATTCTCCGGCCTGGTTCAGGGCGTCCGGGGTGAGAGTTAACTTGATTTCCAGTTCTTCCGCCATGGATTTTCCACCGGTATTGAGGGGGGGGGGGAGTATTGCCCGGCCCTTAAAAGTGATTTTTTGTTCAAGCTTGATTAAAGAAGCTGACCTACCATAGGGCACTGCTGACCAAACCAATCCACTGATCGGATAAGAAGACATGGTATACGTCCCCACCTGCCCTCACCAGCGACAAAACCCATTACCAGGGAGGCCCTGATCCCATGAGTCACGAACATGTTCATCTGGAACCCGAATCCAAGGACAAGCGAGTTGCTATCGCAATCTGGGCAAACGGCATCCTGACTCTGGCACAGATCGGGGGCGGTATCTTTGCCGGCAGCCTGGCGCTGATCGCCGACGCTTTGCACAACTTTTCGGATATGGCATCGCTTGTCATCGCCTTTGCAGCCCGGAAAATTGCCCGCCGTCCGGCCGACTCACAAATGACCTTTGGCTACGGACGGGTTGAGATTGTCGCAGCCCTCATCAACTACACCTCACTGATCATTATCGGGCTCTATCTGGTTTACGAGGGCGGCATGAGGATCATCGATCCTCCGGAAATCAAGGGGTGGTGGGTTGTCTGGCTTGGCGGTATCGCCCTGGTGGTCGATACCTTGACGGCATTGCTGACCTACTCGATGCAGAAAGACAGCGTCAACATCCGCGCCCTCTTTCTTCACAACCTTTCCGATGCACTGGCGTCGGTCGCCGTAGTCGTTGGCGGGGCCCTCATTCTGCTTTACGACATGCGGTGGGTGGATCCTGCCATCACCATTGGTATTGCCGGATACATTCTCTACCTTGGCCTGACGGAAATCGGCGGGACCATCAAAACGCTCATGCTGGCCAGCCCGGCGGATATCGACACGGACGCAGTCATTCAGGCCCTGTCGGACATTGACGGCGTTATCGGTCTGCATCATGTGCATTTCTGGCAGATGGGAGAGCACGAGGCGTCGCTGGATGCTCACGTGGTTATTGAGGAAAACGCGTGGGGTCAGCTTGAGAACACCAAGTACAGGATAAAACAGGCGCTGGAGCAGGATTTCAACATACATCATTCGACGTTGGAGTTCGAACATCCCGATCACCTTCACAAGAATGCCCGGACCTATGGCCATGGATGAGTAAAAAGGTTCCGGGCGACCCGGACAAGCCCCCGTTTGCGGACTCAGGGGCTTGTCCGCGGCAATCAAACCACGGATTCAGGTAACAGCTAAAACCGGCTTCCTGTTCAAGCTCGTTTAAGAAGGGGGAGCTACCCTAGCTTGCCGCTAACCGAACCAATCCACGAACGGGATAAGCAGATATGGGAAATATACCGAGACGGCTTTGTCGATTACTGGTCGTGTCTGTTGTGGGCGCCGCTCCGGCCTGGACCCTCGCAGGCGCAAGCGTATCTCTGAGCGATTACCAGGAGATGAGGGCGGAGCAGGCCCTTTCGTTGGACGAAGCGCTGACCACGGCCTTTGACAACAACCCGGCTTTAGCACTGCAAAAATCGCGGGTTGCCGGGCAGCGTGGGCAGGTTGTGCACTCCGGCCGGCTGACACCAAGCAATCCGGTGATTGAGGTCCAGGGAGAAAAATACCCCTCGCGAATTCCGGATAATGTCAACTACCAAATCCGGCTTAGCCAGGAAATCTGGATGGGTAACAGGAGGGACCTGGGAAGAGATCGGGCGACAAGCGAGCTGACTGCCACCGAGCAGGATCTTGAGTTTTTACGAATCGCGACGGCGGCCCGCGTACGCTCCGCATTTTTCAACGTGGTTTTGGCCAGGGAAGAGCTGGCGACCGCAAAACGGGCGGTCGACCTCATGGAGCAGACCAGTGAATTGATTGAGGCTTCGTACCGCCGGGGCAAAATGACAAAAATGGACGTCAATACCGCTGTGATCGGACTGGCAAGGGCAAAAAGTCAGAAAGCAGCCGCGGGCCGGATGCTTGAGGACCGGCGACTGGAACTGGCGGAAGTGCTTGGGGTGGATCCCCGGCTCCCACTTGATGTCAGGGGCGACTTCAGTCCGACATTGACCGATCTCCCGGAGGAGGATCGGTTGATAGAGGTGGCCCTGCAACAGCGAGCGGACCTTCAGGCAGCCGCGAAACGAATTGCCGCCAACGAGTCAGCACTGGACATCGCCGAAAGCCTGACAATACCCAACCTGGAGGTGTTTGGCTTTTATCAGCGCGATCTGGGAGACAACGTGGTGGGTGGCGGAGTATCGATTCCGCTGGCCATCACGCACCGTTACAGGGGGGAGCGCATGGATGCCGCCGCCGGACTGCAAACCGCCGAGATTGAAGCGGAAAGCCTGAAGTTATCGATAAAGCGCAGCGTGTTGTCGGCAATCGCTCAGTACAAGGCGGCAAGAACTCAGCTTGAGCAGATGAGCGAATCGATCCTGAGGCGCTCCGAAGAGACCTTGCAACTGATGCAGCAAGCGCTTGCCGCCGGCAAGGTCGGCGCGGCAAGCCTGTTGTCTGCCCAGGATAACCTCCTCGCGGTACGCAACGAATACATCCAGGTTCAAAAAGATTACATCCGGGCAACGCAAGCTCTGGAGATCGGCACTGGCGGGGCGGTTTCCATGGGCGTATCACCTTAGCGGGCCCTTGTCGTTTACCCATCTCAAGTTCCAACTTTTCCCAAGGGATAATCTTATGCTGCAGAAAAAAATCGTTACCTGTCTGACGGCCGTCCTGCTGGCTCTGGGTTTGCCGGCGACAGGATATGCACAAGAAAGCAATCATCAGGATGCAAAAAGCGAGCAACACGAGCCCGCTGGCGCAGACGAACATGCGGGTGAGGAAGCCCAGGACAAAAGGCGCGTCCACCTGACCTCTGAACAGGCTGCGCTGCTTGATATTGAAACCATGCCGGCGCCCTCCGGCCGCGCCGAGTCTCTGGTTTCAGCTCCGGTTGAAGTTCAGTTTGTTCCCAGCCAGGTCGCAACCGTTGGTCCGCTACTGGAGTCCAAAGTGGCCGAAATCAAAGTCGATCTCGGCGATAAGGTCCGTAGCGGGGATGTGCTGGCGATCCTATCAAGTGTCGAACTCGCGGATATTCGTTCCAGGCTCAAGTCGCTGGAAGCCCGCAAAGTGACAGCCGAAGCCGAATTCAAACGGGAAAAAGAACTTGAGGAACGGGGAATCTCCAGTGAAGAGGACTACCTCTCGGCAAGAGCGTCGTACCTGACTACCGTTGCGGAACTTGAAGCAACCCGGGAAAAGCTGAAGATCTTCGGAGACAGTGCCGCGGGCAATGGCGGGCTTGCCGGCTACGCTCTCAGGTCTCCGATATCCGGCGTCGTTGAAAAGCTGGATGTCAGTATCGGCCAGACACTGACACCAACCGATACACCCTTCATGGTAGTGAATACCTCCTCTGTCTGGGCGATGATCAAAGTCAGCGAGACCGACATTGGCCAGGTGAGCCCCGGAGACGAAGTACGGGTTACGATCAGTGGCAGGTCGGAATCCCATCACCCCGGAAAGGTGACGTGGATTTCAAGCGTTCTGGATCGCGAGTCTCGCACCATAGCTGTCCGCGCCGAAATCAAAACCCCGGACTCCAGGCTACGGCCCTACAGCTTTGCAACGGCCGAAATCATGACACAGCCGGAAAGCACGGTCCCGCTGGTTCCCCGGGATGCCGTGCAGACCATTGATCAGCAGGACGTTGTTTTTGTGCCGGGAAAAGAGCGGGGAGAGTATGAAGCCGTCCCGGTCACGCTTGGCGATGAAGCCAATGGCTGGATAGAAATCCGCTCGGGAATTGAACCGGAAACACCGGTTGTATCCTCGGGTGCTTTCGATCTTATGTCCGCCATAACGTCCAGCGGTCGCAGCGCAAGCCATGGCCACTAAGCCGGAGAACCTATGATCAACGCTATTGTAAACTACGCACTGAACAACCGGCTGATGACAATCGTGGCTGCTTTGGCAGTTATCGTGGCCGGCTATTTTTCATTCAATAAATTACCGGTGGATGCGTTTCCAGATGCCACGCCAACCATGGTGCAAGTCTTCACAACCAGCCCGGGGCTGTCTCCGGTTGATGTCGAAACACTGATTTCCTACCCGATTGAAATCAGCATGTATGGCATTCCCAAACTGGAAAAGGTGCAGAGTACCTCTATCTTCGGCCTGTCCCGGGTGACCATCTATTTTGAGGATGGTACTGACATCTATTTTGCCCGCCGGCTCGTTATGGAACGCCTGGCGGAAGCAAAAAGACAGATACCCGAAGGGATGGGTGAGCCTGAGTTAGGGCCTATCACCACCGGGCTTGGCCGGATTCTGATGTATTCGCTTGTTGAAGAAGAAGGGAAAAACTTCAGCCTGCAGGAGATGCGCACGATTCAGGACTGGATTATCAAGCCCCAGTTACGGACGGTGCCGGGTGTGACTGGCGTACTGTCGATTGGCGGTGACGTCAAGCAGTATCAGGTCAATATCGATGCCAGGGCCCTGCAGGCACGAGACCTGACAGTCGCGGATGTGCGCCAGGCGCTGGCGGGCAACAACCGGAACGTCGGCGCCTCATTCATAACCCGGGGTGGCGAAGAATATATCGTTCGTGGCTACGGGTGGATCAGTCCCGGAAAGGAAAACCTCGACGACATCCGGAATATTATCGTATCGAGGCCTGATGACACGCCCATCTATATAAAGGATGTTGCCTCAGTCGCCCTGGGGCCGGCCATCCGCCGGGGCGCTCAGGTTTCCGGCGGAAAGGAGTCGGTTGGCGGCTATGTCATGAAGCTGATTGGAACCAACACGAGCAAGGTGCTGGAAGACGTCGACAAGAAGATTGCCGAACTGAACGAGTCGTTGCCCGAGGGCCTGTCCATAAAGCCTTACTACTCGCAGGCAACGCTGGTCGAAAAAGCTATTGGTACCGTCGAAAAGGCACTGCTCGAAGGCGCTATTTTTGTTCTGGCATTTCTCTATCTTTTCCTTGGCAACATCCGCTCCACGCTGATCGTTGTGCTGACACTTCCGCTCTCGGTACTGATCGCATTCATAGCAATGAGTTTTACCGGCTTGTCCGCAAACCTGATGAGCCTGGGCGGGCTCGCAATCGGTATCGGCATGATGGTCGATGGCGCCGTGGTAATGATCGAGAATATATTCCGGCACCTTGAGGAGCGATCAACCGAGCAGATCAGCATCGCACGCCTTGTGGGTGAAGCTGCACGGGAGGTAGCGCGGCCTATCGTTTTTGCCATTGGCATCATCATCATTGTCTTCCTGCCTCTGTTTACCCTGCAGGGTGTGGAAGGGAAGCTGTTTTCCCCGATGGCCTATACCATCAGTTTTGCCCTGATCGGCGCCCTGATCCTGGCGCTTACACTGGTGCCCGCGCTGGCGTCGCTTGCGTTCAAAATGGGTGTCGTACACAAGGAGCCACGTTTGGTGCAGGCCCTGGGCCGGCTCTATGAACCGGTGGTCAACACCGTGGTAAAGGCCCCCAAGCTGGTGATGGGCATTGCTGTTCTTGCTTTCGCCGGGAGCCTGTTTCTCTTTCCGTTCCTGGGCAGCGAGTTTGTACCAACCCTTCGCGAGGGCACGTTTCAGTTGCGCTCCACCCTGCCGCCAGGTGCCAGCCTGGACTCAGCCATCAGTTATGGGAAACGCATTCAGGAAGTTCTCGAGGATTTCCCCGAGGTAACGGAGAGCTACGCACGCGTGGGTCGGGCAGAAGTTGGTGGTGACCCGGAGCCGGTGAATGTTGTGGCAACCCTCATAACCCTTAAGCCCCTGGATCAATGGCCGGACGGTTTGAGCTATGAGGAGTTACAAGGCCGAATAGCGGAAGCGTTAAATGAGAAAATACCTGGCCTCGCGAATAACATGTCGCAGCCCATTCAGCTCAGGACAGACGAACTTTTGTCCGGTGTGCAGGCGCAATTGGTCGCGAGTATTTTTGGCGACGATCTCAATGAACTGTCCCGAATCGGCAAAGAAGTCGAGGCCCTGGCCAAGGAAGTACCTGGCGCAACCGATGTTCGATCTCAGCAGATGGCGGGGAAAAAGCAGATTGTAATCCGTCCGGATCGTAATGCCCTGGCGCAATACGGCATCAGCGTTGATCATGTGATGGAAACCGTCGAACTGGGTATCGGTGGCGGAACCTCCGGGCTGGTGTTTGACGGGGTTCGCCGGTTCGAGATCTATGCGCGCCTGCAGGAACAGTTCCGGGGTTCACTTGATGAGATTCGCGAGCTGCCTCTGCGGGGCGCCAGCGGCGAAATGATTCCGCTGAAACGTGTTGCAGACGTGACCACCTACGCGGGGCCGAAGAAAATCTCGCGCTCAAACGCCAGCCGCCGGCTTTATGTTCAGATGAATGTGCGCGGCCGTGATATGGGCGGGGTTGTTGAAGAATTGCGTGCCCGGATCAAACAGCAGGTTGAAATGCCCCCGGGCTATTTCGTGGAGTTCGGTGGCCAGTTCGAAAATCAGCAGCGGGCGATGGCGCGCCTCCAGGTTGTGGTGCCAATTACCCTGGCGCTGATATTCCTGCTGTTATACTCGGCCTTCGGCAGCCTGCGCTATGCCACGCTTATTTTTCTCAACGTACCATTCGCCGTCACTGGCGGAATCGTTGCCCTGTTTGTGACCGGACTGTACTTGTCGGTGCCGGCGGCGGTCGGCTTCATCGCCGTATTCGGTGTCGCCGTACTGAATGGCGTGGTGATGGTGAGTTACATCAACCAGTTGAGAGACCAGGGCTACGAAGTGATGGAAGCCGTGAAGCTGGGAGCCAAGCGCCGCCTGCGCCCCGTTCTGATGACGGCATCCGTCGCGATTCTCGGCCTGGTGCCGCTTCTGCTGGCGGACGGAATAGGCTCAAACGTCCAGCGCCCTCTTGCGACAGTCGTGGTCGGAGGGTTGATTACGTCGACCTTGCTGACGCTTGTCGTGTTGCCAAGTATCTACCAGTGGTTTGCAATGAAGCGTGAGGAAGTCGACCTTTAACGGCAAGGAGTGATTCAGATGTACGAAATAAAAGCTTATGTTCGTAAAGCCATGAGCGAACTTGTCATAGATGAAGTGGCTAAACTGGCCGGGGTTGCCAGTATAGCCGTTGTGTCACTGAGCGAGTTTGGCCACACTGTCAATGACGGCAGCGAAATGGCGAAAGTCGAGATGGTCAAGCTGGAAGTGGATGTTGATAGCGAGTCAGCCGCCGATACGGTGGCTGATACCATTGTTCGGGCTGGCCGCACTCAGGAAGGCCACCCCGGAGATGGCAAGGTCCTGATTTCCAGGCTGGCAAAAGCAATACGCATCGATGACGGTGTATCAGGGCCGGAAGCTCTCCGGGCCCGGTCAGTGTAGAAGCAGGACAGGGACTGAAGGCTGAAAACCTTCAGTCCCTGTATTTTAGATAGTTTCCGGTATTAATCCGCTTCCCTCCGTATTCATATGCAACACTCCTGAAACCCCATGCGGTGCTCTCCAATGAAACCCCCGAAAACTTATAAGCGCCTACAAGATAACATAAGCACTTTTCGTAACTGGTGGGGGCGCCGCTCAATCAGAAAAACGCTTTTTTCCTACCTTTTTCCAATGGGCCTTGCATTTATGCTTGTGGTATGGATCTCCCATCAGCTTCTCATTGGTTATTTACATGAAGAATTGCATCGAAGCAGGCTGGAAGCTCAACTCTCTCAGTTCACAGAGCTACTGGCTGGCTCGGGCCAGCTGACTGACAATAAAATAAAGCAGATCGTCAATTCGGGAGACCAGGGGAGTTATATTTTTTCAGTAAACTCCGGAGAGAGTATTGTTGTCTCTGAGAAGACATTCCTGGATGTTGTAAAAAACATCCTGTCAGGTGATGAGCGTGGAATAATACATTATAACGATAAAGACCATACATTGCTGGGGATCGCATCGGAAATCGACATAGGCGGCAAAAAAATACAAATTTTGGTTCTGGAAAAAGAAAATTATAAGCCAGCTATTTCGGATGATGTGCATTTAGTCATTGGGGTTGTCGCACTCGCATTGTTTTTTTCCATTATTTTTTTCATATATCTGAGCGTAAATACCGCCCTGAAACCACTGGGGGATTTGAGTGTTCAGTTGTCTGAGTTAAAGAATGGTCGCCGGACACGCCTGGCGGAGGATTCACCCGTGGAGTTCAGAGAGGTTGTAGTTGATTTCAATCATCTTCTTGAGGTTCTGGACAGGCGTCTGAAGCGCTCCAGAAGATCAATGTCCGATCTCTCGCACAGTATCAAGACGCCTTTAACCGTTGCTATCGCGATCACAGGCGATCAGGAAACCCCCATCGAACACGATGACCGGGAATTTCTTCATGCCAAATTATCCGAACTTCGGAAAATCATTGACGCCCAGATGAGAAGAGCCGAGATGTCGGGGCAATATTCAGGAAAGCCCATAAAGGTTGTGGAAAAGGTTGAGGCAATCATTGATGTTGTGCGGAGAATCTACCCACGGAAAAGCTATTTATTGAAAAAAGACTTGCCTGATGATTTTTTCTGGCCAATCGATGAGCATGACTTTAATGAAGTAGTTGGCAATATTCTTGATAATGCAGCAAAGTGGAGCGATGGCAGGATCGATATAACATTGGCCCAGGAAAAAAATATGTTTAAAATAATGATAGAAGACGACGGGCCGGGCGTTGCGCAGGATAATCTGGACCAGTTAACAAAGAGAAAACGGCGGCTTGATGAGCAAACACCTGGCTATGGCCTTGGGTTGTCCATCGTAGATGAAATCGTGGACAATTACTCCGGTAAACTGATTTTTTCAAAGTCGAAAATGGCAGGGCTTAGAGTGGAGGTAATATTTTCCGCCAGCAAGCTCAATCCGGCTTTCTCATAAGGGGGTAGAAATAACGCCCATGTTCTGGCGTATTACCATGAGGCATTGGCACCCCTCAACGGATGAACATTTAAGGAGCTTCTGGTTAAGGCTCATCCGGATCGAAATAATAGCCTTGTCCGCGAAGGGTTTTTATTTTCGATTTCCCAAGCAGTCTTCTAAGCCGCGTTATGTAGACCTGAATCACATTATTCCCCGGGGACCTGTCGATATTGTATAAAAGATCCACAAGGTCATCCTGGGAGAACACTCTTCCGGGCGAACGCAAAAAACACTGAAGCAGGCGGAACTCAGTGGCCGTCAACCGATGGTCCTCACCTGTTGGGGTCGATAATGTCCTGCAGTCGTTATTCAACTGGTATCCACCAACCCCAATCTCGTTTGTAGAGCGCCCTTCTTTTCTTCGGATGATGGCGTTCAGTCTGGCCTGCAACTCTTCGAACTCAAAGGGCTTTGGCAGATAATCGTCAGCACCGGCATTTAAACCCTGAACTCTTTCCGACCAGTTTGACCTGGCCGTCAGGATAAGTATCGCATCATCTCGTCCGGTTTTGCGCCACTCCCGCATAAGCGACAGGCCATCTTTATCGGGCAATCCGATGTCGAGGACTATTCCCTCATACAAACTTGTACCGACAAAAAAGTCGGCTTCTTCGGCGTTCCTCGCAATATCAACAGCATAATCAGATCTTTCAAGCCAGTTTGAGATTCTTTCTGCCAAAAAGGCATTATCTTCGACAATCAGAATTTTCATCTCGATCTCTCAAAGCCGGTATTTGGCCACGGCGGTTACTTTATATGCACCCAGGATAATTCATCAGGCTCCATTGTCCGATTTTACCAGTCACGGCCCATACTTATCAGTCGACAAGCGAAATTGATACAAATTATTTGCCAGGAAACCTCCGGGGAACCACTGATCACCACTCAGCCGTCCGGACTATGTCGGCGTTGAGGCATTGCTCAGCGACACGGAGGCGGGCCGACAGGCTTTCGGATTTAACGGTTACAGGCAGGAATCAGTGTGGGAGACCCGGAATCAAGGGACAGGTGCGGATCTGTGGGCGCTTACCCTGAATGATTTGGGGGGCCTTCGCAGGATTGGAAAACAAAATCCGGAGCCATCGGCTTTTCTGGCGTCAGGCTCCAGTGTGCAGGCTACTCACTCCCGGGGCACGGAAAAACGGCCCTAAAAATCAGAAGAGGTACGCGCCGCCTATATTGAGCTCATTATAGTCGGAATCGTAAGTGTTCCCCTCTTTGTCGTTACGACGGAGGGCTTCGACATACACATAAAGGTTGTCAGAAACGCTATGCAATGCCTGGGCAGTGATGTTGGTGGATTCCCGCTTGCCATCACCGGCTCCGTCCACATCGTCTTTTTCCATCTCGTAAGACAGGGTGAAGCGCGATGCACCAATAGCGTAGATACCCTGGACACCAAACAGGTTCTCACCCAGGCCGGTACTGCCTGCCACTGTCCCATACGACTCGAAAGACGTAACAGGGTTGTCCCTGACCCCTTCTCCGACAGCTGCCACGGCCTCGTCGCCTTTCTGGGTTGAATAGAAGGCGTTCAGCGACAATGCGCTGTTGACAGTGTAATCCACCCGGGCGCCATAGGTGTTCTCGTTGTTCGCGGCACCGTCATTGGAGTCCATGGCAAGCACGAGGGCAAAGCGGTCGCGCTGATATTTTACCCCAAGCTGATACGGATACCTGTTCTGGCCATCACCGCGCTCGGTGCTCCCGTCAATCTGTACAACACCATGAAGGGTAAGCCCCCCGAAGCTCGGTGACACGTACTGAATCAGATCATCTTCACCGGTCGTCCAGTTGGCATAAAAATTGGACTGAGCCACTTCGTAATACCAGTTGCCGTAATCTCCAATTAACACCTCGTACTGAGAGTCATCCGAGCCGACCCATACCTCGCCGAAATCTCCCCGGATGCCGAAATACGCCTCATCGACTTGAATGGACGTATTCGAAGACTTTTCCGTCCCTTCCGTCGGCGAAAAACGTTGCAGCTCCAGCTTCCCAAAAGCCTCAACACCAGGCAGAATTTCGTGGCTGTGCCGGACCCCGAGCGTCGAGTATCCGTAGTCCGTCAACTGGCTTCTGCCACCCCCGAACCCTTCTTGATCGGCATTGGTATACATCATCTGGACATTGCCATAGATTTCCGGCAGCGCATCCATGCGGGCAGTCAGCCTGGAAACTTCCGATCCGGTCTCCGGCACGACGTTGGCAGCCGATGCCAATGCCGGAGCAACCGCCATTGATGCGGCAATGGCCGATGCAAGAGCTGTTTTTTTCATGTTGCGTCTTCCTTTTTTTGAGTTAACTCAGGTTTTAGCGACGGGTTCTTATCCCGATTTTATAAGGCCTCATCCCGCCAGGCGGGTGAGGCCGGTTCTGCATTACCCCTATGTCATTTTTTTTGACACAGAGACAACTTTTCTTCTTTTTTTGAGAAAAACCATTCGCAATCGGATCTTTGCGGTTCAATCAGTTACAGAGCATTCTTAAAGCCCTGAATGATGAAGCAGTTTTAATACAACGATTCTCACTTTGTAAATTATTGGAGGTGTATTTTTAGTGCTTATGGCCCCAGAAACGCAGGTGTTTACGCTTTAAGGCGCTCACGGGCTCCGTGGCAGTTGCACATCAATTCCAAGGCCAGATTTACATTAACTCTTTATTATCAGATTGTTAAAGCCTCGGGGAAACAGACTCCTGTTTACACCCGCCGGTATTCGCCGGCATCTTTGCACCAGCAGGAATCGGGCGCGGAGCAGACGCCCAATACCAGTGCAAGCACTTATTCTGTTCCCTGCCCGCTCTCGAGCAGGAACGTCACCGGGCCGTCATTCACCAGACCGACTTTCATATCGGCACCGAATTTTCCCTCACCCACGTTTTCCGGCCCCAGCGCGGAAACAGCCTCTGCCACAAAGAGCCGGTATAGGGCGTTCGCCTCTTCAGGCCCGGCGGCAAGCGAAAACCCCGGTCGCGTACCGGATGAGGTATCGGCAGCCAGCGTAAACTGTGGAACAACAAGGAGGGAGCCCCCGACATCGAACAGACTTCGGTTCATCCGGCCGGCGGCATCGGGAAAAACACGATACGTGAGAATTTTTCGGCACAGCTTCCGTGCTTCTCGCTCGCCATCGCCCTTCACAACACCCAGCAACAGCAGCAGGCCGGTTTCTATCGAGGCTATCTGCTCACCATCCACCGCAACACTGGCTTTCGAAACTCGCTGGATCAGTCCTTTCATTCAATTCTCTGAGGACGCATAAACAGGAGGAAATTAAATCCGGGCGAGAGTTTATCCACGGTAATGGCACGCCGCAACCCTCAAAAAGGATTCAGCCAGCACTTTTCTCAGTTTTCGCGATCACGGATTCAACGCCACGAATCAGCGCATCGACAATCGCCGGTTCAGAGGCGGAATGGCCAGCATCCCGAATGATCTGCAGCTCCGCCCCCGGCCAGGCCCTGCTGAGTGCGAGCGCATTTTCCAGCGGGCAGACCATATCGTAGCGACCATGGACAATAATGCCCGGAATCTCCGACAGTCTGCCCGCATCCCGCAGGATCTGATCAGGCTCCAGGAACGAGGAATTCATGAAATAGTGGCATTCGATACGGGCCAGGGCGATGGCAACATGGGGATGACCAAAATGCTCAACCACCCTCGGATTCGGATGCAGGGTTGCGCACCTCCCCTCCCACACAGACCAGGCCTTGGCGGCCTGAATCTGCTCCAGCTCGTTGCTGCTGGTGAGCCGCTGATAATAAGCGGCGACCAAGTCGCCACGCTCCGCCCCGGGAATCTGTGCCTCAAAGTCTGCCCAGTAGTCCGGGAACACCCGGCTTGCGCCATCCTGGTAAAACCAATGAATATCCCGGGGGCGACAGAGAAAGATGCCTCGCAAAACCAGCCCCAACACCCGCTCAGGGTGGGCCTGGGCATAGACCAGGCTCAGGGTCGAGCCCCAACTGCCACCGAACAGAAGCCATTTGTCGACACCAAGGAAGGAGCGCACAGCCTCCATATCTTCAACCAGCTTTCCCGTGCTGTTGCCTTCAAGTTCCGCCAGGGGCGTCGACCGGCCGGCACCACGCTGGTCCATCAGAATGATCCGGAAACGCTCGGCATCGAAGAAGCGCCGGTGGTAATCCTCACAGCCTCCGCCAGGCCCGCCGTGGACCACAAGAACCGGGATGCCATCCGGGTTGCCGCTTTCTTCAACATAGAGCTCGTGCGGCGCATCAACCGCAATACGGTGCTGGGCGTTGGGTTTGATTTCAGGGTAAAGGGTAAGCATGGGGCGCTCCGGAACAGGGTTATCCCGGAATTCTGGATGAAGATGGGGTCAGATGAAAGCTTTCATCTGACCCCACGGGAGGCTTCGAGCCGAGAGGTAAAATCGGGGGTCAGATGAACTTTTAGGCCCCGGGGTCAGAAGAAAGCTTTCTTCTGACCCCTTTTTCACTTTTCCAAGCGCCGGCTTACTTCTTATTCGCACGCTTGCGATCATTTTCGGTCAGAAATTTCTTCCGCAGGCGAATCGATTTCGGGGTCACTTCAACCAGTTCGTCGTCATCGATGAACTCCAGCGCCTGCTCAAGGGTGAACTTGATGGGCGGCACCAGCCCGATGACTTCATCCTTGCCGGAAGCTCGCATGTTGTCGAGCTTCTTGCCCTTGGTGGGGTTAACCACCAGATCATTGTCACGGCTGTGAATGCCGCAAAGCTGGCCTTCGTAGATTTCCTGGCCCGGGTCCAGGAACAGCTTGCCACGGCTCTGCAGGGTTTCCAGAGAATAGGTCAGCGCTGTTCCGGTTGCCATGGATACCAGAACTCCGTTCTGACGACTGGTGACATCGCCTACCTTGATAGGGCCGTAATGACTGAAGGTCGAGGTCAGAATACCGGTACCCGAGGTCATGGTCAGGAAGGTATTGCGGAAACCAATCAGGCCACGGGCCGGAATGGTGTACTCAAGACGCATCCGCCCCTTGCCATCCGGCACCATGTTGGTCAGGTCGCCTTTACGCAGACCCATCTGCTCCATGATCGGGCCCTGGTGCTGCTCTTCAATGTCGACGATGACATTTTCATAGGGCTCCTGCTTGACGCCATCCACTTCACGGATGACAACCTCGGGCCGCCCGACCGCCAGCTCGAAGTTCTCGCGGCGCATATTCTCAATCAGCACTGACAGATGCAGTTCACCACGGCCGGATACCTTGAACTTGTCCGCCGAATCGCCTTCTTCAACGCGCAGCGCCACGTTGTGCAGCAACTCCTTCTCCAGACGCTCCTTGATGTTCCGGCTGGTAACGTATTTACCTTCCCTGCCGGCGAAAGGCGAATCGTTTACCTGGAAGGTCATCGACACGGTCGGCTCATCCACCGTCAGTGCCGGCAGGGCCTCAACGTTGGCCTGGTCACACAGGGTATCGGAGATAAACAGCTCATCCATACCGCTCACGCAGACGATATCGCCAGCCTGTGCCTCATCCACTTCAACGCGCTGCAGGCCTGAGTGCCCCATGATCTTGAGGATTCGACCATTGCGCTTCTTGCCACCGGCACCTATCGCGGTAACCGGCGAATTGGTTTTGATCTTGCCGCGTGCGATGCGGCCAATGCCGATCACGCCCAGGAAGCTGTTGTAGTCCAGCTGGGAGATCTGCATCTGGAACGAACCGTCCATATCGACGTTTGGTGCCGGCACATGATCAATGATCGCCTGGAACACGGCATCCATGTTGTCATCCAGGTTTTCATGGTCCATGCCGGCAATGCCGTTGAGGGCGCTGGCAAAAACAATGGGGAAGTCCAGTTGCTCGTCGGTCGCACCCAGGTTGTCGAACAGATCAAACACCTGGTCTACAACCCAGTCAGGCCGTGCACCGGGACGGTCAATCTTGTTGACCACGACAATCGGGCGCAGGCCGGCGGCAAACGCCTTCTGGGTCACAAAACGTGTTTGCGGCATCGGGCCGTCAATGGAATCAACCACCAGCAACACACAATCAACCATGCTCATCACTCGCTCAACCTCGCCACCGAAGTCAGCGTGGCCCGGAGTATCAACGATGTTGATGTCGTAACCGTTCCATTTCAGGGCCGTGTTCTTGGCCAGAATGGTAATGCCACGCTCTTTTTCCTGGTCATTGGAATCCATGACCCGCTCGTTCTCCAGCTCTTTTCGATCCAGCGTGCCGGACTGACGCAGCAGCTTGTCTACGAGCGTGGTTTTACCATGGTCAACGTGCGCGATAATGGCGATATTACGAAGTTTTTCAATCACAAAAATAATCCTGCGGCATGCACTCAATGACCTGAGAGGGTCGTTCGCAGGGAAAATCCCCACACATGCCGTCTCAAATCCGTAAAATGAACTCATTCACCGGAACTGGCTGCCCGGCACCCTGCATGGAGCTTTTCGATCGGGGATCTGAAAATGGCAGGGTGAAAATGAAGCGGCGCGTAGTATAGCGAAAAGTCTGTGTCGTTAATATGAAGAAAAACGCCTACCCTATTTAGGTTTAGGCTTTAGGTTTAGGCGATGCTTTGCACTCATTTGGCGCACTCAATCAATTAACGCACCAATTGTGTGCGCCAACAAAGTGCAAGAACCAGCCCGGTAAAAATGCCTTTGCCCTGAACATGCCCCAAACCCTGGCAATTGCGCCGTTCTGGAGCATGCCCTGAAAATTGGCAAGCGCCTTGCTTTATCGAAAGCAGCCGAAATTTGCAGGTAAGACGCACTGGCATTTGCTAAGCTGCGCAGACCTGAGAAACAGATCAGAACTCAGCACTCTGAGCGATCCGGCACCAAGAACATGAATACAGCCGCCTGTGCGGTATAACTTACGGAGCATGCACAATGTCCAAGACAGTTGATTTGATCAAAGAACACGAAGTCAAATGGGTTGACCTGCGCTTTACTGACAGCCGCGGTAAAGAGCAGCACGTGACGCTGCCCGCCACCGAAGTAGATGAAGACTTTTTCGCAGACGGCAAAATGTTTGACGGCTCCTCCATTGCCGGCTGGAAAGGCATCAACGAATCCGACATGATCCTGATGCCGGACGACGCGACCTCTGTACTCGATCCGTTCACTGAAGAAACCACCGTTAACATCACCTGCAACATCGTAGAGCCTTCTACCATGCAGGGTTATGAGCGCGATCCGCGCTCCGTTGCCCGTCGTGCCGAGGAATACCTGAAGTCCACCGGCATCGCCGATGGCGCCCTGTTCGGCCCGGAGCCGGAGTTCTTTGTCTTTGATTCCGTTAAATGGAACGTCGACATGCAAGGCTCTTCGTACCACATTCATTCTGAAGAGGCCGCCTGGGTATCCGGCGAAGACTTCGACCGCAACAACATCGGTCACCGCCCGGGGGTCAAAGGCGGCTATTTCCCGGTTCCGCCGGTTGACAGCCTGCATGATCTGCGTGGCGCCATGTGTGCGGCCATGGAATCCATGGGTCTGGAAATTGAAGTTCACCACCACGAAGTGGGCACTGCTGGCCAGTGTGAAATCGGCGTTGGCGCCAACACCCTGACCCGCAAGGCTGACGAAGTTCAAATCCTCAAGTACTGCGTACACAATGTGGCGCACGCTTATGGCAAAACAGCCACCTTTATGCCCAAGCCGGTAGTTGGTGATAACGGTTCCGGCATGCACGTACACATGTCACTGAGCAAAGACGGCAAAAACCTGTTCGCAGGCGACAGCTATGCCGGCCTGAGCGAAGCCGCCCTGTACTACGTTGGTGGTGTTATCAAGCACGCCAAGGCCATCAACGCCTTCACTAACCCGGCAACCAACAGCTACAAGCGCCTGGTTCCGGGCTACGAAGCACCGGTCATGCTGGCATACTCCGCCCGTAACCGTTCGGCGTCCATCCGAATCCCTTACGTGAACAGCCCGAAAGCGCGTCGTATTGAAGTTCGCTTCCCTGATCCGGCTGCCAACCCGTACCTGGCTTTCGCTGCCCTGATGATGGCCGGCCTGGACGGCATCCAGAACAAGATCCACCCTGGCGATGCCATGGACAAGGATCTGTACGATCTGCCCAAAGAAGAGGCCCTGAGCATTCCGAAGGTTGCCGAAACCCTGTCTGAAGCTCTGGATTGCCTGGAAGCGGACCACGAGTTCCTGACCCGCGGAGGCGTGTTCACTGAAGACATGATTGCCGGCTATATTGATCTGAAGCGCGGTGAAGTTGAGAAGCTGAACATGACTACTCATCCGGTCGAGTTCGAGCTGTACTACTCCTGCTAAAACCTCTCTCCAGAGAGTTAAAGAGCAGCAAAGCCCCGCCCCGTGCGGGGCTTTTTTTGTGCGCAAAAGCACATTGCCTGCAGCCCTTAACGATATGTAACCAACATCCCGCCCCACAGGCGTTGAAATGCCCCCGGGCGCCGCCGATAATCGGGAAAACCCAATGACAGGTGAGCTTATGAATCCGAAGTCTGGATTGGTTGCCGGCCTACTGTTTGCTCTGGCGGTCCCGGCCTCCGCCGAGGTCTACCGCAACGTCGATGCCTACGGCAACGTTACGTTCTCCGATGAGCCGAGCGAAGGCGCTGAAGCCGTAAAGGTCAAACCGGTTACTACGATCACTCTGCCGAAGCCCGAGGTGGTTCAGGAAACCAAGAAGCTTCGTGAAGAGGTTCAGAGGGAGGGTGCAGCGTACGAGAGCGTCTCCTTTGTGTATCCGGATAACGACCAGGCCTTCTACAGTGGTAGCGGTGATATCCAGTTCGAGGTTCGCAGCACGCCGGGCCTGCGGCCTGGTCACAAGTATGAAGTAACCCTTGATGGCCAGCCGGTTGGCCAGAGCACTTCCGGTTCGGTTACCGTCAGCAACGTCTATCGTGGCACCCACCAGGCCCGAGTGCACATCGTGGATGAAAACGGCGTACAGGTAAAAACCGGTACGTCCATTTCCTTCACCGTTCACCGCCCCTCCGTGGCAAACTAGCCAAACCACCCAACTATCCTACTATCCAACTGCCCAAACTGTCCGCACCAGTTTGGTGCGGGCGCACCAGAAAAAAGCCATACTCTGACCAGCAACGGGGCGAATTTTCCGGGCTGGTCAAGGGCTTGTCCCCGTTTGCACCAGCTTACGGCACATTTCAACGCCGATACGGCCCTATGCCCGTACTTTGCCCACTCATTTCTGAACCTGGCGCAAAGTGGTTCGCTTTTTGCAAAACTCCGGAGGTCAAACTATGTCGAACCAACGGAAATCACGCATGGCACTGCCTTTGGCCCACGCAATCGGATACAGAAGCATTCTCGACAGCCTCACCACGGCTGTCCTGGTGCTGGAAGATAACCTGAACATACGATATCTCAATCCGTCCGCCGAAAGCCTGTTCGAAACCAGCATGACACGCAGCCACGGTCAGCCTTTCCGCGACATCCTTGTCGATTCCGAAGATGCCCTGAAAACATTGTTTGCCGCCGTGGACAACGGCCAGTCCTACACCCGCCGTGAGGCCGAATTCCTGTTAACCAGCGGCTTACGCCTCACCGTGGATTACTCAGTCACCCCAATCAGTCTGGATCCGACCGAATTGCTGATCGAAATCCAGCCAAGGGACCGGCTACTGAGGATCAGCCGTGAAGAAGACATCATCTCCCAGCAGGAAACCACCCGCATTCTGGTCCGGGGTATGGCCCACGAGATCAAGAATCCGCTTGGGGGAATCCGTGGCGCCGCCCAGCTTCTGGACCGTGAGCTCAACAGCGAGGATCAGCGCGAGTACACCCGGGTAATCATTGATGAGGCTGACCGCCTGAGAAGCCTCGTAGACCGGATGCTAGGCCCGAACAAGGCACTCAAACTGGCACCGACGAACATCCATGAGGTGCTGGAACGGGTAGGCACCCTCCTGGAAGCCGAGAGCAAAGGCCGCCTCCATTTCAGCCGGGACTACGACCCCAGCATTCCCGAGTTCCGGGGCGACAAGGAGCAGCTGATTCAGGCGTTCCTGAACATTGCCCGCAATGCCATGGAAGCCGCCTTTGAAAACCAGGGCGGCCAAAGCCGCGAAGAGCCGCCAACCATTACCTTCCGGACCCGCACTTTGCGGCAGTTTACGATTGGCCATCGGCGCCATCGCCTGGTGTGCCGGATAGACGTTATAGATAACGGCCCGGGCATTCCGCCGGAGCTGCTACAGAACATTTTCTATCCGATGATCAGCGGTCGTGCCAGCGGCACAGGCCTGGGCCTTTCCATTACCCAGAGCATCATCGGGCAACACCATGGACTGGTTGAATGCGAGAGCGAACCAGGACGAACCGACTTCATCATCTTCCTGCCCCTGGAGGACACCCCATGAGCCAACCGGCAAACGTCTGGATCATCGACGACGACCGCAGTATTCGCTGGGTGCTGGAGCGCGCCCTTAACCAGGCCGGTATGCAGCCCCGCGTTTTCGACAGTGGCGAAAGCATCATGATGCGGCTGGAACACGAGCAGCCGGATGCCATCGTCAGCGATATCCGGATGCCCGGCGTTGACGGCATCACCCTGCTTTCCCAGATCGTGGATGTCCATCCGGACGTGCCCGTGATCATCATGACCGCCCACTCTGACCTGGAAAGCGCCGTCACCAGTTACCAGACCGGGGCCTTTGAATATCTTCCCAAGCCGTTCGATGTGGACGATGCCGTGGCACTGGTCAAACGTGCTGTTGCCCACAGCCACGAAAAACGTGCCAGCGCCGAACCGCCGGCGGAAAGCGCCCAGCGCGCCGCCGAAATCATCGGTGAAGCGCCAGCGATGCAGGAAGTTTTCCGGGCCGTTGGCCGGCTGTCCCATTCCAACATCACCGTACTGATCAATGGCGAAAGCGGCACCGGCAAGGAACTGGTGGCCCAGGCGCTGCACAACCACAGCCCCCGAGCCAAACACCCGTTCATTGCCCTGAACATGGCCGCCATCCCGAAGGACCTGATTGAATCCGAACTGTTCGGCCACGAGAAAGGTGCTTTTACCGGCGCCGGTGCCGCCCGCCAGGGCCGCTTTGAACAAGCCAATGGCGGCACCCTGTTCCTGGATGAAATCGGGGACATGCCCGCCGATACCCAGACCCGCCTGCTGCGGGTATTGGCCGATGGCGAGTTCTATCGGGTTGGCGGCACCACCCCGATCAAGGTGGATGTCCGGATCATCGCCGCCACGCATCAGGACCTGGAAAAGCTGGTTCAGGCCGGCAGCTTCCGGGAAGACCTTTTCCACCGCCTCAACGTTATCCGCGTGCATCTGCCAAAACTCGCGGAACGGCGGGAAGACATCCCCCGGCTGATGCAGCACTTCCTGAAAAGGGCCGCCAAGGAACTGGCCGTGGAGCCAAAAATCCTGCGCCCCGAAGCGGAGGAATACCTCACCACCCTGCCCTGGCCGGGCAACGTCCGCCAGTTGGAGAACACCTGCCGGTGGCTGACTGTCATGGCCAGCGGACGGGAAATCCACATTGATGACCTGCCCCCGGAACTGCTGCACCAGGCAGAGGCACCCGCCACCGGGGCTACCTGGCAGGAAGGTCTGAAAAACTGGGCGGAACAGGAGCTTAAACGAGGCAAGAAAGGCATTCTCGACAGCGCTGTTCCGGAGTTCGAGAGAATCATGATCGAAACCGCGCTGAAGCACACCGGCGGCCGGCGCCGGGATGCGTCAATCCTGCTGGGTTGGGGCCGGAATACGCTGACCCGGAAGATCAATGAACTGGGGATGGATCACCCGGAGCATGAGGACGATTGACGATTGGGGTCCTGAAAATGGGGTCAGATGAACTTTCATCTGACCCCATTTTTACCTTTTGATTCAGCGAACCTCCCGCCAATAGATGACCCGGTCGTGGCCCCGGTAGACGCCGAAGGTGGCAAGAGCGGATGGCGCTTCCAGTGTGCCGTCACCGTCGAAATCGCCGGTCAGCCAGAGCGGCACCGAGAATGTGACCGGTACGTTGCCTCTGTTTCCCTCACCCGGCGCCGACAGCACCAGCCCACTTCCCGCCGGGGGCTCCCCTGCCGTCAACGAATCCGACACGCCCACTACGGAGGTGCTGCCTCCGGTCAGCGCCGTCTGGTCCAGCACAACGTCTGTCCCGGTGGCATAGGCCCAGCAGCTGTCCGCGATGTTCGGAATGAAGCCGGCCACCGTGAAGTAGTAGGCCCCGAAGGGTATTTCCAGGCCCGACGTCTCCGGCCCATAGGCGTTCTCCAGCTGCAACCGGCCGTATCGCATTTCAAGTGGGAAAACCGGATCAATGGCAACCGGCAGCTGTGGCGAGCTGACACCATCGGCATCAACCAGTTGCGACAATTCAATTCGGTAGTCCGGCGAAAACGGCGGTATCCGGCTTTGGACGTTTTTTTCATACACCAACTGATCGGACGAGGAAAACAGGTACTGCAACTGCCCCGGGGCGGCAATGCTCAACGCCGGCGGGTCCAGACTGGTGGACACAGGCAACGGATTGCCGTTGGTATCCAGTGCGGAACGATCAGAACTACCCGGCAGACGGGACAGGCCACCGACCGACAGGCGCTGGAAGTCACCCAGGGTGTAATTCCGTGTTACCACACCGTTGGCGTTTAACGGCTCAAGCGTGAGCAGCGGTTCCAGGCCGGACCGCCAGCTCAGGCTCTGGCCGGTGTAGGCAAAGGCCGTGGAGGACTCACAGAAGGGCCTCACTTCCCCCCGCTCTGATACGGTCACACTGAAGTGGTCCGGAATAAAGCGGCCAACCTGGCCAAGGGGATCGCCGACGACATCGGCCGTGCCCAGGTAATTGCCGCTGGCAAGGGACGGCGTGATGCGGATGATGCCGACTTCGGGCCACTGGAACCGGCCGCAGGCGGTTCCACCGGCAGCCGGGGCGCCAGAGCAATCCTCGCCGAACGAACCCAAAACCCCGGATAGTGGCGGAGAATCCCCACCCGCCGGTGCGACCAGCGAGGCGTCAAGCTCAACCGTCTCCACCGGTGTTTCTCTGCCAAAATTCGGCGTGACATTGCCGCTGGCATTGACTGACGATACCCGGATCTCAAAATCGGTAGCGGCGGCAACAAAGGCATTGCCATCCTGAACCGAGGTCGCCGCCGGGTTGCCCGGTACGTGCAACTCGAAGTGGTCCGGCCGTACAACGAATGTTCCATCTCCGGCCATGACCAGACCGGCATCGTCGCCGGAGCCCTGGTAACGGGCATTCAGACGCAGGCGCCCGACGTCTGGGTAACGGATGTCCGCTGTCGCCACGCCATTTGCATCAAACCCCAGAGAGGAGGTCGCGCCCGGTGACCCCGGGACCGGGCTTCCTTCGACAAACAGGTCCAGGGTGCCCGAGGCCGGGTTGACGTAACCGGACCAGAGGGCAACCGCCTTGGTTTCGTTCGAAAAGGCGGGCACGCACTGCTCGGAAACATCATCTTTGCGAACCGCTGCAATACTGGCGGAAACCACGGTGTCGGAAACATGGTCGGGTACCGAAATATCGAAGCCCGTGTCGAAGAACGTCAGGTCACATTTGTCCGGTGCCAGACCGCCGGTTCCGTTGTCACACAATGTCCGGGAGAAGGCGATGGTGCCGGGATCGGAGCCGGGCACCCCAAGCGTCACGGTTGTCGGACTGGTAACCCGCAGGGCGCGGGTGGCGGCACCATTGAGGGTGAAGGTGTCGCCGCCGACCCAGGCTGAGGGGGCCATGGTCACCTCAACGGGACCGGGAAACAGCTGGCTGCAATCGCCATTGGCGCAGGCGCGGATGGTAACCTCCGCCGGTTGACAGGTCAGCCCGCTGCCGCTGTGCTCCAGTTCGAAATGATCAACAAGCGGCTGCACCGCCTCGATTTTATCGGCACAGACCTGCAGGTTGTCGAGTTCGTGGATATTGGTGGCACCGCCGGTGGACCCGGTCAGCGAGAGGAACAGATTTTCCGGAATCACCGGCTGACCACTCAGGGTTCTCTGAATCAGGGTCTGAAAGCTGTTTCCGGTGCCCGGCCCGTTTCTCTCAACGATGAGCTCAGGCGTCTTGCCACCCCTCGAGTCAATCGTTATTCTATATCGGTAAGGGTTATTGTCATTGTTCGAATCGATCCCGGGAGACAACTCGCCCGAATCCACGATGTAGGCATAGTCCGGTGCCGAGCCACGCACAGCGACAGAATCCAGAGTGCGGCCGTTGTTGCCCCCTACCCGGCCTTCATTATTGTTGGAGAAGTTTCCGTATTCATCCAGACCAATTCCCAGCCAGCCACCAGAGAACCCGCCACTGCCATCGGGCTCCTGGGCGTAGCCGAGTGATCCGCCGTAACCCCCCGCCTGGGGAGTGACCGAGGCATCGGAAAAAACCACGGCAAGGCCATCAGCGCCCGTTCCTCCGTACGCATAATAGTCGAACTCGATCTGAATCAGGTTGTCCGCTCCGGGAAACAGTCTCTGGTAGGTTGCGGCAGTCGCCTGATTGCCCACGGCCTCGGTCAGACGCAGGCGGCCACTGACAATTTGAGGTGTGAAGCTGCCGCTTGAGCGGGTAGTCACCCAGTCGGGACCAAGACCTGGGCGGTTAAACTGGTCAGGCTCACAGGTAAAAGAGAGCGCTCTTAACACCACGTCGTCAATATGCCAGAAATCATAGCCGTCTCCGCTTCCCCGCTGCTGCTGAAACCGAAACTGGAAAGCCGGATGGAAGGCACCGGACGGTAATTCAAACTGCGTTGCCCCGCTTTGTCCTGGCGTCCCATCGCCCGCCAGGGACTCAATTTCGATCCACCGATTCCGATCATCCAGAAATTCAACAACCAGGTCTTCGTTTCTGTCCGGGTTTTCACTGAAGGCGTCATCACCACGCCGCCACCAATACTCAAGACTGCCCGAGGTTGAGCCGGAGAGATCAAAACCAGGTGAGGTCACCGAAACACCGCCACTACTGGTGAACAACGACAGGTTTCCACTGTTACTGGTTTGCCCGCCAATCCCCGCCTGGCCACCCCTGAACGGATCAACAGTCCAGCCATCGCCGGCAAGCGTTCCGGAATCGAAGTCATCGCAGAACAGCGCGGTGACGCCGCTGCAAAATGTCGTTGGCCGGATCAGGCGACCGCTGCTATTCGCCTCAAAGGCGAACCAGCTCACAGCTTCCTCCAGACCGGTTCGCTCCGAATCGTTGACCTGATCCTCGTCGATGTGAACGGAAAAACCGGAAGGCGATAACTCACCACCACAGAAGCGAACCCAGCCACCATTGCCCCCCGCCATGGTATTGTGACTGACCACCACATCAGGAGCCGCGGCAAAGCCGCCCAGAGGATAGCCCTGACACTCATCCTCATCGCGGTCAACGTCCCGCCCGGCTGAATGTCCGGCGACATAAGGACGCCCGTTATTGACACCAACCGCAGGCTCAACGGCAACCCAACCAATCACCTCTGCACCATGGCCGGATACCACCTCTGCCCCTTCAAGCGCCAGACTCATTGCCGATGCCCCCGGTCTCAAGCGAGTATCGCTCCCGCTTCCCCAGGAGGACGATGTAATCCAGCCGGAGTCATTGAAGGTGTTGACAGCGTGAAGCACAACGGGTGACGAAGAAAAAGCCTGCTGGAAGGTTACCGTGTCAACCGCTCCCGAGTACCCTGCCGCCGACCGGACGGTTGAGGTGGACAGCCGGCCGGCTTCCAGAAGCGTACCATCGGGAAACTCCCAGATGCCCTCTTCCACCACCCAATACCGGATGGCCTCGGCCTGCCAGCCCCCAGGTGGCGGGCACTGGACTCCGGGCGCGCTCGCACCCGCGCTCTCACAGGGACTCTGAACGCCAACCTGGAATCCCGCGGGGGTCACATTCCGAACCCTGGCACTCAGGGAAAGGTCATTGTCATGGGATACCGGACCAACGATCACGACCGGGTTGGAGTAGGTTTCCCGGAGCGTAACAGTCTCCCAGTTGCCCGCATCAATCGAACCGGAAACGATAACGGAACCTGTTTCGAAATAAGCGTCCTCAGCCAGAACCACCGGCACGAACACCAGCGCCGTCATTGCAGCGATGAGTCTGCAAACGCTGTTCAAGGTTGTGGAGCTGCCCCTCTGCCTGCTACCCACTGGTCACCTCGGATTTGAGCTCGGCGTTTATCGACGATCCGGTCAGCGTCATCGCACACGTACCTCTACCGAGCGATTGGCCAGATCACTGCCGGAGCCACATTGCCCGTCGCTGCGCACTGTGAACACCGTCTCCTCAGCGGGCCCGCCATCAATGTCGGCAGACACCGAATTACAGAACATAGCGGACTCGCAGCCGCTCAGCCCGTTCGCCGAAAAGGTCACAGACCCCGTGACAGCACTGCAATCGCCCGCGGCGAGCACCTCGGCGACGGCGACCTGCGCGCCACTTTCCGCTGCGAAAAACGCCCGTTGGGACTGGATCTGGAGGCTTACGGATTCACTGCCTGCCTGCTGCAACTGCGCCATGCCAGCCACCAGCAGGGTCAGAACGGTAATGATGAAGAGCGCGATCGGCAGTCCCGCGCCTTGCTGCAACCTTGCCATGGAAGTTTCATGGAACATTTCGGACCTGCACCTCCTGGCTGATGGATGTTGTTTCACCCGAATCCGGGCTCTCGAGATCGAAACGGAATGAAACGACCGCACCCCGTTGAAGGCTCGGCGGGGTAACCCGGAACACCAGAGAATTACTGACCAGCTGTGCAGCCATCACCTCGCGCCCCGGAAAACCACCAGGCAAACCGGACGCGGGCGAACTATTGATACCATAGTTCCGGTAACGGTAGAGAAAGCGCCCTTGCTGACACACTGATACCGGGTCTCCGACAATGTAGAACCGGCGCGCAGGGGATTTCGCCGCAAAGCGGTGAGTCGCCCCGCCGTTGAATGTTACCGTAACCGGCGGAGCTCCGGCAGGCATGCTCGCGGGCGGGGAGAGTGGCCCCGGGCTTCCCGGGCTATAGACATCGGATCCGTAGCCGTAAACCACAACCCTTCCCGTTGCCGAAGCTCCGCCAGGCAGTGGCACCGCTTCAAATGAGCCGGGCGATGGCCCCTGGGGAAGGCTCAGATAATTCGATGCCGCCTCAATCGGCATCCACTCCAGGCAGGTTCCTGAAGCATTGGTCCGAATGGACGTTGGCAGTGCCTCCCGGAGTTCCCGACTGATCTGTTCACTGATAACGACGCCGGCCAGGGATCGCTGCTGGCGGGCACCGACATCCAATGCTCCCCGCGTGGACAAACCAACAAACCGGACCGAGATCGTGGCCACGATGGCCAGCAGCACAATCACTATCAACAGTTCAACGAGGGTGAATCCACCGGCCCTGCGCATCAGAAATTCGCCCTGTAGGCCGCGAATGAAAACGACTGGTTTCCGGGCGCGGTGATGTCAAGATCAATCCGTTTGGCTTCGGCCGCAGGCAAGCCCACCTCGGTACCCGCACAGGAAACGGTGATCGAAACCGAGAACCCGGAATAGCCACTGAGCGCGGCGCCGGTGGCGGTTGAGGGCGCACCACTCAGACCGTCATAATCATCGACATCGTCAAACGCAGTCCGCCCCTCCCCCTCCGCACCAATGGAGCAGGGACCAGAGTACTTGGGAAATCCGCCCTGGGGGGTCAGTTCATCGTACTTCCGGGTCAGGATTTCATCCATATAGAGCTGTGCGAGCTTGACAGCGCGGGTCTGATTGAGCGGATCGGCACTTCGCCCCGCAATCAGTGAAAATGCGCCAACAACCCCTGCAATGGCAACACTGATGACCACAATCGTGATCACCAGTTCCACCAGGGTTGCACCGGATTGATTGACTCTCACGACTGGCAACTCCCGGCGTATACCGCGCCCAGGGAACTGAGGCAGGTTCGAAACGTGCTGTCACCGGAAAAAGTGAATTGCAGGCTGGCGCCGGTTGCGGGTGCGCCTTTTGCGTCAAATGTCAGGGTAAGGGGAAGACCGCCGGCAACCGAGAGACTGGCGCCTTCGCGCGATATTTCAAACGTGCGTGGAGTGCCACTGCCGCCACCCACGATGAACCGGAACCGGTCGGCATTCTGCTCAATGGTAAGTGTGTTGGCCGGATTCCCCGCCAGCGCTGCCTGCTGGGCAAGCAGCGTGGCGGAGGCGAGTTGCTGGGTGGCCAGCAGGGGGGAGAAGGCTGAGCGGCTGGCGAACAGGCCAACGCCCAGAGCGGAGAGGACTCCGATCAGGATGATGACCATCACCAGCTCAACCAGGGTGAACCCCAATTCTCTCGGGGCGTTCACTATCGTCATGCCCCCTCCATACTTGCCAAAATGTGGGTCTAGGTCAGCGGAGCATTACCCGTGGGCATCGCAAAATATTCAGTTGTAACGAATCAAGCTTTGCTAACCTACCCTGCCATTTGCAGTCTGCAGATCAGCACCCGCCCGTATTCACGGCCGATACAGTCCCATTATTCTCGGCATACGTGAAATTACAATTTGCCAAAGCCGACCCTGTTCCATCATCTGCTGAAATCAGAACTGTACGGCTCGGTTCTGTGCCACTTGGCGTACCCAGTATAAAGTCGTCATTGATCTGAGCAGCAAGGTCTATGCCTCCTGTCGCAGCTTCCGGATAGGCATTCGCCATGTTAATACTTACGCCGTCAAGATCTACCGTCGCGCCGTCGGTATCGTCGCAGGTTGCTCTAGCCAAACATGCGGAGTGTGCAATTCCTGCGGCAGACTTAACCGCGCCGACAGCCCCATTAAGGGAGGACGTTCTGGCCTCAGTACCCAAATCCGCAAACCGCGGCAGAGCAAACGCCGCCAGAATGCCCAATATTACAATCACCATGACCAGTTCGATCAGGGTGAAGCCTTTTTCTTTTCTTGCCGCAATGGCTGTCATCGCTTTCATGGTATTACTCCGTTTTTATTGCCAGTTGGCTTCGAGGTTTCTCAGTTAATGGTTGTGGTTATTTCCCCAGTGTCAGCATCATATTCAATGGTGCTGCCCTGGTTGTCTGCTTGATAGGTAAAGACACAATCATCACCAGTGATCGAAATCAGATATTCGGCTGGTGCTGTCGTGCCCACGGTCGGTGCATTCGACTGAAGGACACCAAGCCAGACCTCTTCGCACTTGGTGGCATCCATTGTGGTCCCGGTATCGTTCGAAGCAACGGAGGTCGGCCAGCCGTCATCGCTGACATCCACATTGTCGTTGCCAAAGCCCACCACATTCGTTTCTGCTGAGGTGAAGCCATTGGATACCCACTGGGTTTTTGCCAGGGCCACACCCGCTGCCAGAGCCCCCGCAGTTGCCCGAATACTGGACTGATGCGCCTGCTCGGAAAGCTGGGCAAATCGTGGCAGCGCAAAGGCAGCCAGAATCGCCAGGATGGCAATAACGACCACCAGCTCTATCAGGGTGAACCCCTGCTGTTTATTGGTACTGTTGTTCCCCTTCATAGGTCAGCCTCGCTACGGTTTCTTTCTTCCGTCTGATCAGCGTTGCGCATCCTGCGTTTGCGCTGCTTCTTCTGTCAACGACACGGAGGACAATCGGAGCCCCGTCAGTCGCTCTTCCTGCTCCCGCATGCCATTCCCGTTGCGGTCCGCAAATTCCGTTGTCACTTCCCAGGCCAGGGGCTGCGCCTCATAAGCTTGCCGGCGGTCTACAGTTATCGGCTGCCTTGGGTTATAAATTAACCAACCTTTGGGCCCGTTTACTGTTTCTTTTTGTTGTTCGCTTTGTTGTTCAATAGCCTGGAAGCACCAGTCCCCCAGGTCCGGCCGAGGACTCTCACAGAGCCCCTCGTAGTTCCCCCACTGATGCTCAATCAGCTCAAAGGGGTTAATACCACGGTGCTCAGCCAGGCTGCCATAACGGCTCAGCATCACCTCGGCCCCCTTGATCACCAAAGCCGATCTGAGCTGACCGATCACCATATTGGCGGCCCGCTCCTCGGCATTTCGCGTCTCCCGCCCCAGCACTCCGAGCAGGAACCACCAGAGCACTCCCAGCACAACCAGCACCACGGCCAGCCGAAACTTCCGGGTCTGGCCAAGCCCGCTGGCATCCGTCGGCCATGCCGGTGGCACTCAGCCCCGCCCCATGGCGGCGGCCCCCAGATCCCAGATCGGGAGGAACACGCCCAGCGCCAGGATCAGAACCAGGATGCCCATGGCCACAATGAGTATCGGCTCGATGGATTCCGCCAGTCGCTTTAGCCCGTAATCCACATCCTCATCGTAAAAATCCGCCACGTTATTGAGCATGTCATCCACGGAACCGGTTTCCTCGCCAACCGCAATCATCTGCAGAATCAGCGGCGTGAACATCTCACTGTGCCGGGCGGTTCTGAGCAGGCTCTCGCCGCGCTCAATGCCAGTGCGCATGTCCTTGATATGGATCGCTATCCAGGCGTTGTCGGTGGCATCCGCCACCACCGTCAGGGCCTGGGTCACGGGCATGCCCGCGGCCAGCATGGTAGCAAAGTTTCTCGCAAACCGACTGAGCGTGATCAATTCCAACAGCGGCCCGATAACCGGCATCCGGAGCTTGTAGCGGTCCCAGGTCAGCCGGCCCTGTTCCGTCTGCTTCCACTGCCGAAGCAGCAGGCCACCGGCGGCTACCGCAAACAGCATCACGTACCAGTAGCCCAGAAGAAAGTTTGAGGTACCCACAAGAACCTGAGTCAGCAACGGCAGATCCGCACCCAGCTTGTTGAAGACCGCGGCAAACTTCGGGATTACCAGGAAGTTCACCACCATCAATGCCGCCAGCAACGCAATCATCACGAACATTGGATAACGCATGGCCTGCTTGAGCCGCCGCTTGGTATCCCGCTCCAACTCCAGAATTTCCGACAGCCGCTTGAACGCATCGTCCAGCATCCCGGTGTTCTCACCCACGTGGATCATGGCAATGAACAGTTCCGAGAAGACCTTCGGATGCGCCTGCATGGCCGTGGCCATGGTGGTGCCGCCCTCAAGCCGCGTGGTCACATCCTCGAGCACTTCCGCGAGCACCGGCGATCGCGAGGTTTCCGCCAGCCCTCGCATGGTCCGGATCAACGGAATCCCGGCCTTGGTCAGTGCGTGCATCTGGCGGCAGAATACAATGAGTTCATCCAGCGTCACTTTTTTCCGGAATATCGGGAGCCGGTTAAGCCGGTCAATCACCGAGTCGGTCTGCTCCTTCTCGCGGATCATCAGAGGCGTAATGCCCCGGCGCATCAGTTCCGCGGCGGCCGCATCCACATTCGGGGCGCCAAGTGAGCCCTGCTGCACACTGCCGCGATTGTCCTTGCCCCGGTAACTGAACTGCATCAGGCGCCTCCCCCAACCGGCTCATCCGGGACAGGGATTTCATCGTCGGGGGAGAGATCACCCTCGGATGTCGCCGCCACCCGGGCCACTTCTTCCAGCGCTGTCACACCCTGAAGTGCGTAATCCATTGCGCACTGCCCGAGCGGCCGGTAAAACTCGCTTTTGCGGGCTGCCCGGGTAAAGCCGGAGACATCCTGCCGGCGCAATGCATCCAGCATCGCCTCGTTCATTTCAAGCATTTCGTAGACGCCGACCCGCCCCTTGTAGCCGGTATTGCTGCACTGGTAACAACCGCGGCCGTGAACAAATCCGGCTTCGATATCGAGTGGATCAAGATCAAAGGTGGCCAGCCACACCCGCTCCTGATCCGTTGGCTGATAGGGTTCCGAGCAGTTGTCGCAAACCCGGCGCACCAGGCGCTGGGCGACCACGCCCAGCAGCGAGCTGGCCACCAGAAACGGCTCCGCGCCCATATCAATCAGGCGCATGGCGCTGCTGATGGAATCGTTGGTGTGCAGGGTGGAAAGCACCAGGTGGCCGGTCATCGCCGCCCGAAGGCCGATTTCAACAGTCTCACGATCCCGCATCTCACCGACCAGGATCACATCGGGATCCTGGCGGAGGGCCGCCCTCAGCACATTGGCGAACTCCAGCCCTATTTTAGGGTTCACCTGTACCTGGGTAATCCGGGGCAGGCGGTATTCCACAGGGTCCTCGGCGGTGATAATTTTCACCTCCGGGCGGTTCAGTTCCGACAGCGCTCCATACAGCGTTGTGGTTTTACCGCTACCGGTAGGGCCGGTCACAAGGATCATCCCGTGAGGTTTTTTGATCATCCGCCGGAACCGATCGAGCAGTTGTGCGGGCATGCCGGTAACATCCAGGTTCAGCATGCCCTGGCTCTGATCCAACAGCCGCATGACCACCGATTCGCCATACTGAACCGGCATGGTCGATACCCGGACATCGATGCTGCGGCCCTTGACCCGGATGTTAAAACGCCCGTCCTGGGGCATCCGCTTCTCGGAAATATTAAGGCCGGCCATCAGTTTCAGGCGAAGAACCAGTGCGGCATTCACCCGCTTCTCTTTCATCACCTGTTCCTGAAGCACGCCATCCACCCGTTGCCGGATACGAACGACCGTCTCGTCCGGCTCGATGTGAATGTCCGAACTGCGGGCCTGCATGGCGTCTTCAAACAGGGTCTGAAGCAGTTTGACAACCGGCGCCTCGGCGCTCTCGGATTCCGCGGAAAGGTCGGCCAGATCAAAGGCATCGTCACCCAGTTCGTCTTCCAGCTCTTCCGCCAGGGAGGCAATTTCATCGGTGCGCCGGTACACCAGATCCAGCGTGCTCAGCAGCTCGCTTTCCCGAACGACCGCTTGCCTGATGGGCTGCCTGAGGATGCGCACCAATTCGTCGTAGGCAAAGATATCGAGCGGATCGGCCATGCCCACCAGCAGTTCACCACTCTTCTCGGCCAGAACAATACTGCGGAACCGTCGTGCCATCGCCTCGGGCAGCTTTTTTACCAGCTCGTTATTGAACTGATAATGACGCAACTGCACAAAGGGCACATCCAGCTGCCGGGACAGGATATTGAGCAGGCTGTCCTCGTCGACATAGCCAAGATCGGTCAGGGTCTTACCCAGTTTCCGCCCGGTGCTTTTCTGTTCACGCAGGGCCGTCATCAGCTGCTGTTCAGTAATGACATCATTCTGAACCAGCAGGTCACCTAACCGGACTTTCTTTTTCGGCTCTGTCGTCATCATCCTGCCTGCAGCGTTTTCAGTCGTTCTCGAACATAGTCCGCCAGGGACGGCGAAAGGCCGGGCAACCGGGCGGCCTGACCATAGGCTCGAACTGCGCCCTTAACCTCACCACCGGTTTCCAGGGCAATGGCCAGCCCCACCCACCATGTGGCACGGCTGTCGTCCCGGGCAATGAGGACCGACCAGTGCCGTGCGGCTTCGGTGCTGCGGCCGGCCTGCTGCAGCAAGGTGGCCAGCGTCACCCGGTATTCTGTGTGCTGCCCATCGGTGGGCACTTGCCGCTCAAGCGTGGCAACGGCTCCGGACAGATCACCCCTGGCATGAAGGGCTCTTGCCCGGAGTAGACGCAACCCGGCATGGGCGTCAGCGACTGGTTCCGGCAACCATGCCAGGGCCCGGTCCGGCATGCCCTGAACCAGCATCCGACGGGCGAACACTTCCCGGCTGGCCATTGCGGGCTGAGACGCTGCCAATTCCCGCAACCTCTGTTCGGCTTCGCGGGTTTTACCAGACCGGAGCAGTGACGTTAATTCCCGGCTGACCCTGAGATCAATGGCTTCCGGCGTCTCACGAACCTGCTTCACCTTTGCTGCCGGCTTTGCTGCCGGCGCACCGCTCGACGGGATCGCGGCAGTTTCCGCAGTACGTTCTCCAACCCCGGCCTCTGGCTGCCCGATGCCTGCCACCGGCTGCCCGGGGGGCGCTTGTTTTGCCGGCGTTGGCGTTGATGGCTCAGACGCTTCGGCAATGTCTGCCCCTGGCTCAGGTTCGGGCTCGGGCTCAGGTTCGGGCTCAGGCTCAGGCTCAGGTTCGGGTTCGGGTTCGGATTGAGCTTCAGGTTCAACAGGTGGCACTGGTTCTCTGGGCAGCCCGCTCTCACCTTTCGCAAGAGCGGGCTCTGCGGTAACGTCCGGGGCCTCCGGCGCCGGCTCGACGACTGGAGCGGCGCTGACCACGGCGCGTGCTGCCTCGCCCCTGCCCTGAGCCTGAAACCAATAACCGAAACCGGCGACCACACCGCCCACCAACAAGAGCACAACGGCCCACAGCCAGAAGTTTACCCGCCCTCCGGCCGGAACCTGCCCGGTGTAGGCACCCGCCACGCCTGGCCGGTTCTGCCGTTGCTCGGCGGCACGCAAGGCATCATTGAGCAAGCTCATAGCCACCTCGCAATCAGGCCGGGAGAGCGGACGCTTTCGGTATCACGTACCGCCTGCAGGGCATGGCCACGCTGAACCAGACGATCACCCTTGCCCCAGGCCGCCAGCATGGACTTGTGAGCAAGAATATTGACCAGCCGGGGAATGCCACCGGAAGCCCGGGTAATCAGGCGTAAGGCACCGGGAGCGAACAGATCCGCTCCGTTGTAACCGGCCTGCGCCAGTCGATGACGCAGGTACTGCGCAACCGAGTTTTTGTCCAGGGGTGTCAGGCGATAATGGAAAGTGATGCGCTGGTTCAACTGCCGGAGGCTCTGTTTCTGCAACAGCACATCCAGCTCCGGCTGGCCGAACAACACCACCTGCAACAACCGGACACTTTCCGTTTCCAGATTTGTAAGCAGCCGCAATGCCTCAATGGTTTCCTCGGGCATGGCCTGGGCCTCGTCGATCACCAGAACCACCGGCGTCTGCGCCATGGCGTGGGCAATAAGCCGCTCGTTGATGGCTTTCAGAACCTGGTGAGGATTGGCACAACCGGACACATCGACACCCAACTCCTCGGCCACCGCCTGGTAGAGCGTATCAGGTGTCAGACGGGGGTTGGGTAAATACGCGGTGCACGCCCGCGGCTCCAGTTCGTTGAGCAGCAACCGGCACAGCAGGGTCTTGCCGGTGCCCACTTCACCGGAGATCTTGATGAAACCCTCACGCTCCTTCAGGGCCACCAGCAGCAATTCCAGCGCATCGCCATGGCTGGGTGCCCGCAGGAAGTAACGGGTATTTGGCGTCAATGCGAACGGTGCTTCCTGCAGTCCGAAATGGGATTCGTACATGCTAGCGAACGGCTTTCTCCGGCTCAGGGGTAACGGATTCGGAGGACTCCAACAATTCCCGGAGTACACTTATGCGCTTGCGGCTGGCCGCGACATCGGCATCCATCTGGGGCGACCCCGCCATCACCGGGCGCAACAGGATCACCAGTTCGCTCTTGCGGGACTGGAATTTTCGCTGCTTGAACAACTCCCCTACCAGAGGAATGTCGCTGAAGAAGGGAACGGCCGAGTTGTTGTCCTCACTGCTGTTCTGAATAAGACCACCGATCACGACAATCTGCCCGCTCTCGGCGCGAATCACGCTGTCGGTCTCACGCACGGTGCTGCTGGCCAGGGGCAGGGTTACATCCTGCTCACCAATGGTAACGACCTTTTCCTGATCGGTCACCTCACTCACCGACGGATGAACGTGTAAGGTGATAACGCCACTCTCGGAAATCTGCGGGGTTACATCCAGGGAAATGCCTGAGAAAAACGGCGTAAGCTCAACGGATGTCGAATTCGTGTCCGTTACCGTCAGGGCGGAGTTGTTGTTATAAAAATCGATATCCGTCACAAAGAACTCATCGGTACCGACCTTGATGACCGCCTTCTGATTATTCACCGTGGAGATGCGCGGGCTTGAGAGAATCTGCACATTGCCCTGCCCTCCAAGCAACTCGATCAGGGCGGTAAAACTGCCTTCCCTGATAGTGGCCGAAAACAGTCCACCAATATCGGAGGTCTGGATAGCCTGACCTGCCAGGGCCTGCGCGGTAAACTCCGCTGGCAAGCCATCACTGGCCACCACCGATGACGCACTATGGATATCTGACCAGTTAATGCCCTGCTGATAGCTTTCGTTCAGGGCAATTTCCAGAATCTTGGCTTCCAGGATCACCTGACGCTGCATGATCAGCTCGGTACGGCGCAGGTACTCTTCCACCAGTTCCAGGTCTCTTGCGCCGGCGCGCACCATGACCAGCCCGGCACCGGGGTTAACGATCACCTGCTCACCATCACCGTCAACAATCATGCTCAGCGCGTTTTGAATGTCCTGCCAGAAATCGGAAGCCGTTTCCGTGGAAATGGTTGTTCCCACCAGACTGCGGGTCTCCCTGGAACTGTTATTGCTGCTGTCGCCGGCACGGTCGTAGTTTCCGCTACGGGCACCGGTTGAGCGACCGGAGTTGTCGCGGGAACTGGTGACCTGACCGGAGCTGACCCGGGTCTCGGAGCCGCCCCGGCGCTTGAAGTGCAGATAATCAATGGGGAACAGGCGGGTCTGAATCTGGTCAGCCTGTACCCGGAACAAGCGGCCGGTGCGCCGGATATCCAGCCCGTAAAGGTCTCCGGCGATGTCCATGACCTCTGGCACGGTGACATCGTCCAAGCGCAGATCAATACTCGCATTCACCCCGGGATGAACCACAACGTTGTAGCGGGTGCCCGCTACGAGCGCTTCAAAAAAGCTGCCTGCGGGAATGCCACGGGCATTGACATCAAAACGCTCATCAAGATCCGCGGGCCCGGACAGAGGAGGCAGCAACGCCGCACTGACATCCGCGGGCAGAGGGGCGGCTTCCTTCTGCGCCCCGGGTTCCGCCGGAGAGTTTTGCCGGGCGTCTTCCAGCGCCTGATCAATAGCGTCCGCCGCATCAGTCGAGGTCGCCGTCGCAGAGCGCATCAGCGGGTTGTTGCTACACGCCGCCAGCACAAGGCTCAGGGCCAGCAAGCCCGTTATCCTGATTTTTGTCATGAGTATCCGGTTATCTGTCATTGAGTTCCCCGGACCTGCGGGAGCCTCTCCAGGTATAACACCCGTTCGCGGCCGCTATCCGTTACCAGAACACGATTGTCGTAAATCCGGATAACCCGCAGGCTGTCAACAGCCTGGCCTTCCCTGAGGGCCTCGCCATCAATAATGGCGACACGTCGGTCCTTGCTGTAAAGAATTGAGTCCAGCAACAAGTCTCTCTCCGGCACTGGTGTCACAACCGCCACTTCAAAGCCCGGTGGCCGGGTCGGATCCTGCAACGCAGAGACCGCCCCTGGAAACAAAGTCAGCGCGCCCGCGGCCAGGCAGGTCCATGGACAGAACAATATACGCAAGCGTTTACTCATGTCATACTCCTAGCCAGGCCTGATCCACACTCAGTGTTCGCACCCGAATGACGGCTTCACCGGAAGGCCAGTCACCGGCGCTGTACTCCAGCATGATCCATCCCAGACGTTCGTCCATTGCCTCAAGTCGCTCTAGGTAGTTCAACACGTCGAGGTAACTGCCCTCGATGTGCAACTCGGCATCATGGGCATAAAGCAGGGGCTCTTCCGCCGCCTTCGGCTCTTCCGGAGGTTGTGAGCCTGGCTTTGGCGCAAAGACCGGCGTTGGCGTTTTCAGCTCCATGCCCTGCAGCACCAGCGAATCCTGGGCGGCCAGCATGTCTCGCAACAGCGTCACCATTGCCCTGGGTGCAATCAGCTGCCCGGTGGTATCCGCAATCTGCCGGTTCAGCCTGTCCAGCCTCTGTTGCCGGGCGCTCAATTGGTTTTGCAATACCCGGGACGGGTCGGTGGCCAGTTGCTCATCAAGCAACTGCTGCTGCGCCAGCAGGTCGTCCCGACTGGCGGACAATGCCTGAATCCGGCTCGCCAGTCTCTGCTGCTCCTGTTGCAGCGGAGAAACCGCAAGCTCCCAACCGACAAAGATCACAAGCACCAGAGCCGTGAACAGAATCAGTGTCCGCTCGCGGATCGGACGCTGGTTGTACCAGTTCGCGGCCCGGGCAAACGAGTTTTCCGGGGAGCCCGCCATCAGCTGTCCTCCCCTGTCCGCCGGGTCGACACCCGGAAATCAATCCAGTGGCCTTGTTCTGGCCGCGACAACCGGAACGCTCCAAAGGTTCTTCCGGTAAACGCCGCTTCCTCACCAAGGTTCTCAAGGTACAGGGGCACCAACGCACCCGAACGACTGCGCCCTTCGATGGTTACCTGGCTGGGCTCTGATTGCAGGGTAACCCCCGTCAACCAGACATTTTCGGGAATCTGCCTGGCCAGCGCAGCCATCTGGGGCGAGAAACGGCCACCCTCGGAAACCACAAGGCTCTCCACTTTATCCAGCAAACGCCGACGCCGGGAAAGGGCCTCGGTGACCCGGGCCAACGCTGCCTCTACCTCTGCATCTGGCTGTCTGGACCGAACGGCCTCCGAAAGCTCAGCCACCACCTGCTCCAGACGCGTATTCTGTTGCTCCAGAGTTGCGGCCTGCTTTGCCATCCCGGCATTCTGGTAGCCAACGACGCCAGCCAACAGCGCCACCAGAACCACGCTGAGGGCCAGGACTGCGAGCGCACCCCCCGCCTGAAGCCGCTCCTGGCTCGGCCGCAATTCCAGGGTGTAAAGGTTGACCTGCTGGATCATGTGTGACCATCCTCCGGCAACGGCAGGCCAGCACTCCAGGCCGGCAGGCAGCGACTGTCCAGATCCGCCTCGAGGCCGACCGACCGCCAGTCCAGGGTTTCAACGCCCGCGGCAACGTAGGAAGACAACATCGAGGCCAGGGGCAGGACACTGTCCCGGGCAACCAGACGAATCATTGCAGGCGGCACCTGGCCCAGTTGGCTCTCGTAATAATCCAGTGAGCGCTGCATTTCCAGAGCCAGGGACTGAACCGCCGATTCCTGCCGGGCCGCGTCTCGGAGGTCTTCAGACGTCACCTCAAGGCGACGGGACAGGTATAGCATGTTGTCTTTGCAGATGACCATCTGGCCATAGTTCTCGTTCAGGTGAACCAGGGCAGCGCCGCGCCTGTTGCCGTCCAGCCGGCATACCAGGTTGCGCAAGGCCAGTTCGGCAATATCGATACAATCCAGCTCCAGGCCGGAGCCCTGAACCAGCGCCACAAGCTCGGTAACCAGTGATTTTCTGGCGGCGACGACGTTCACCAGTTCTCCGCGGCCACGGGAAGCATCCTTTGGAAACGGGAAAACATCGGAAACGGCCTCTGAAGGGCTGAAACCAAGAAAATCCTTGAGCTTCCATTTAAGTGCATCGCCCAGCTCCGATTCCTCGATGCCCTCCGGGCGATCCATCTGGAAAACCTGGTACTGGTCCAGGGGCAAAACCAGCGTTGTCGCGGCGCCCGCCCAGCCATGCTCGTCAACCAGTTCCTGGAGAACTGACTGGCGCTTTGCCGGCAGGCATTCAGCGAACCCGAAGCCATCCGCACCGGGGGTTCCCCCGACGGCCCAGGCAACGCCATCAGGGCGCACCTCCAGACAGACGCGCGAACGCGCTCCGGAGCGCCTGAACATCCCGGTCAGCTTATTCAGTAAGGAAATCTTAGTCATCGGGCCCGTTAATTAAACTGGAATCGGAGGCACTCGCAGGCCTCAGGTTTTTGTTATGCTGCCTGAAATAACAGGCTCTTTTGACAATCGCCAACATGATAGATGAGAAAGTGAACGTAACTCCACGCTTTTTTCGCTGATTTTACATCGTTTTTGCAAGCCCGTAACAAAAGCCCCCGCAAAGCGGGGGCTTTCTCACATCGGATATCCGTTACCCCCCGAAAAACGGCGTACCTAGAACGGAATGTCATCATCGAAATCGTCCACCGGCTCCGGCATACTACCCTGAGACGGCTGGCTGCCATAGCCGCCCGACTGCTGCTTCGGTGGCGGATTGTTCTGCTGCCCGCCCTGGGCGTTATAGTCAGACTGCTGCGGCCGCCCCGCGGGGGCGCCCTGGTTCGCGCCACCTTCGGCACCACGGCTGTCGAGCATCTGCATCTGGCCATTGATATCCACCACCACCTCGGTGGTGTAAACGTCCTGGCCTTCCTTGTTCTGCCATTTACGCGTCTGCAGCTTGCCCTCAATGTAGACCTTTGAGCCCTTACGCAGGTACTGGCCGGCAACTTCGGCAACCTTGCCGAACATCACGATCCGGTGCCACTCGGTTTTCGGCACCAGCTGGCCGGTTTGACGATCCTTGTAGCTCTCGTCTGTCGCAAGATTCAGATTCACCACGGCATTGCCGTTGGGAGTGTAGCGGGTATCCGGGTCCTGCCCCAGATTGCCGATAAGAATTACCTTGTTTACGCCTCGTGCCATGTTCTGCTCCTGACTCTGTTTTCAGGGACAACCCGCACTCCCTGCGGGCTTCCGGATTTCAACAATTGCTAGCCTGCCGGACAAAGGAAAAGTCCGCAAGTAACGCTTCATCAAATTGCTGACGATCCACCTTAAGATAGGCGGTAGCAGCGTCTTCAACAATGACCACATCCTGCACACCCGGCAGGCGACGGAGGTGGTCATCAATATCGTCGTACTGGTTACCCATAACCTTGTGCAACTGTACCACGAAACTGGTGGTATAGCCGGGCGAAGGCATGGTCAGGGCAACCAGCAACCAAAGACCAAGCACGACAACCATAAACCAGAGGACACCCTCAGTACCGGACTGTTCTAACAGGAAGCCGCCCAGCGAACCGCCAAGAAACGCGCCCATGAACTGGGACGTGGAATAGACACCCATCGCCGTCCCCTTGCTGGCCGCTGGCGCCTCCTTGCTGATCAGCGAGGGCAGGCTGGCTTCCAGCAGGTTGAACGCCATGAAAAAGAAAAACAGCCCAACCCACGCAGCCACCAGGCTGGCGGACACCCCTGTCAACCCGGCGGTGGCCAGGGTCAGCAGGGTGATGGCCCCACACAGAACCGGTTTCATCTTGCGTTTTTTCTCGCCGATAATGATGAACGGCACCATGGCAAAAAAAGACGTTACCATCACGCTCAGGTAAAACCACCAGTGCGAACTGCTGGCAAGCCCCAGGGTATCCCGCAACATCGAAGGAAATACCAGAAACAAAGCAGTCAGCACCAGGTGCAGGGCAAAGATCCCGAAGTCCAGCCTGAGCAGGCGGCCATCGGAAACCACACGGCCCAGCATATCCCTGGCCGGATGAGTATCGGCACTGGTTTTGTGCTGATGGGGGGTAGGTACCAGACGATTTACAATCACCAGCGCCACAACGGCCAACGCCGCGGTGACATAGAAAATACCGGACAACCCCCACCAGGCACCAAGAAGGGGCCCCAGAACCAGAGAAACCGAGAACGACAAACCAATGGTGATCCCCACCGTGGCCATGGCCTTGGTTCGCTCCTCTTCCCGGGTCAGGTCACTGAGCAAGGCCATCAGCACACTGGCAATCGCCCCCGCCCCCTGAAGAACCCGCCCGGCAATCACAACGTATATGGAATCCGTGGCGCCAGCCAGAAGGCTACCCGCAGCAAACAGCACGAGACCGATATAGATCATGCGCTTTCGCCCGACCCGGTCAGAGAGCATGCCAAAAGGAATCTGTAACAAGGCTTGGCTGAGGCCATAGGCGCCCATGGCAAAACCGAGCAAGGCGGGCGTGGCGCCTTCAAGCTCGCTACCGAGCAGCATGAACACCGGCATCACCATGAACAGTCCGAGCATGCGCATGGCGTAGACTGACGCCAGGGCCGATACGGAGCGTTTTTCCAGCGTGTTCATGGCAGTTATGTACCTCAGCCGGGGGTTGAAAGCAGTCAGATTGAGGGCACATATCCCTCGCAGGCGGCGCATTGTAACAGAAGCCGCCGCAACGGGGGACCGGTCACTGCGCCTTGCCCCCTACACCCTTTTCGCCGTGGGGGACCCAACGCGGTATAATTTTCGTTTTTATCCGAGCGAGGTGTTATGGACCATATCCAGATCAAAGGGGCACGAACCCACAACCTGAAGAACATCGACCTGGATATGCCTAGGGACAAGCTGATTGTGATAACCGGCCTTTCCGGTTCGGGCAAGTCATCCCTGGCGTTTGACACGCTCTATGCCGAAGGCCAGCGACGTTACGTGGAATCCCTGTCCACCTATGCCCGCCAGTTCCTGTCCATGATGGAAAAACCGGATGTGGACCACATCGAGGGCCTGTCACCGGCGATTTCCATCGAACAGAAATCCACCTCCCACAACCCCCGCTCCACCGTGGGCACCATTACCGAGATTTACGATTACCTGCGCCTGCTTTTTGCCCGGGCCGGAGAGCCCCGCTGTCCGGATCACGGCCAGCCCCTGGAAGCGCAGACTATCAGCCAGATGGTGGACCAGGTACTGGCGATGCCGGAGGGCAGCAGACTGATGATCCTGGCACCGATCATCCGGGACCGGAAAGGCGAGCACCTGCAGATGGTCGACACCATGCGCAGCCAGGGATTTATTCGCCTTCGGGTCGATGGCGCAGTTTACGACATTGACGACGTCCCCGCCCTGGACAAGAAACGCAAACACCAGATCGACGTCGTGGTTGACCGCTTCAAGGTCAAGCCCGGCCTGGAGCAGCGCCTTGCCGAGAGCTTTGAAACCGCTCTTGAGCTGTCCGATGGCATTGCGCTGGTTGCTCCGATGGGCGGTGAAGGTGAAGAACATACCTTCTCCGCCCGTTACGCCTGCACCCAGTGTGGCTATGCCCTCAGTGAACTGGAACCCCGTCTGTTCTCGTTCAATAACCCGGCCGGCGCCTGTCCGACCTGCGACGGTCTGGGTGTAAAACAGTTCTTCGATCCGGAAAAGATTGTCCAGCACCCGGAAGCAACGCTGGCCTCCGGTGCCATCAAGGGCTGGGACCGGAGAGCTGTCTACTACTTCCAGATGCTCGGCAGCGTAGCAGAGCATTATGGTATCGATCTGGAAACGCCCTGGGCGGAGCTGCCTGAGGAATTTCGCACCGTGTTGCTGTTCGGCTCCGGCAGCGAAGACATTCCGTTCCGTTACGTGAATTCCCGGGGCCATATCATGGAAAAGGCTCATCCGTTCGAAGGCATTCTGCCAAACCTGGAACGCCGCTACCGGGAGACCGACTCCCAGAGTATGCGGGAGGAGCTTGCCCGCAACCTGAGCACCCAGCCCTGCAAGGATTGCCACGGCTCACGCCTGCGCCGCGGTGCCCGCCATGTTTTTATCGAAGATCACAACATTTCAGACCTAACCCGGCTGCCAGTGGGCGACGCGCACAACTATTTCGAGGCCCTGGCGCTGCCCGGGCGGAAAGGGGAAATCGCCGAGAAAATCCTCAAGGAGGTGCGGCAACGCCTGCAGTTTCTGGTGAATGTCGGCCTGGAATACCTGACTCTCGAGCGCAGTGCCGACACCCTGTCCGGCGGGGAAGCCCAGCGGATCCGCTTGGCCAGCCAGATTGGCGCCGGGCTGGTGGGCGTGATGTACATCCTGGACGAACCCTCCATCGGCCTGCACCAGCGGGATAACGACAGGCTGCTGGCCACCCTCACCCACCTCAGGGATCTGGGCAACACCGTTATTGTGGTTGAACACGACGAGGACGCCATCCGTGCCGCCGATCACGTGATCGACATCGGCCCGGGTGCCGGCATCCACGGGGGGAAAGTCATCGGACAGGGCACTCCTCAGCAGATCATCGACAATCCTGACTCGCTCACTGGCCAGTACCTTAATGGCACCCGGGAAATTGCGATTCCCAAAGAACGACACAAGGGCAACGGTCAAACACTGACCCTGTCCGGTGCAACAGGAAATAATCTCAGGGATGTCACCCTTACCCTGCCCCTCGGGCTGATGACCTGCATCACCGGTGTATCAGGTTCGGGCAAGTCAACCCTGATCAACAGCACCCTGTATCCGGTGGCTGCCACCAAGCTGAACAAGGCCTCAAGCCTGAACCATTCGCCCTATCAGTCCCTAAAGGGCCTGGACCAGCTAGACAAGGTCATCGATATTGACCAGAGCCCCATCGGCCGAACTCCACGCTCCAACCCCGCCACCTATACCGGCCTGTTTACTCCTATTCGGGAACTCTTCGCCGGCACCCAGGAGTCTCGCTCCCGGGGGTACAAACCCGGACGTTTCTCCTTCAACGTCAAAGGCGGCCGCTGCGAGGCCTGCCAGGGTGATGGCGTAATAAAGGTAGAGATGCACTTCCTGCCAGATGTGTATGTTCCCTGCGACGTCTGCAAGGGCAAACGCTACAACCGTGAAACCCTGGAAGTCCGCTACAAGGGCAAGAACATCAACGAAGTCCTGCAAATGACCGTTGAGGAGGGCCGGGAATTCTTCGATGCCGTGCCGTTCCTCGCCCGCAAACTCCAGACCCTGATGGACGTGGGCCTGTCCTACATTCGCCTGGGCCAAAGCGCCGTCACCCTCTCCGGCGGCGAAGCCCAGCGGGTAAAACTTGCCAAGGAACTGTCCAAGCGGGATACCGGCAAAACCCTGTACATCCTGGACGAACCGACCACCGGCCTGCACTTCTATGACATCCAGCAGCTGCTCAATGTACTGGAACGCCTGCGGGATCACGGCAACACCATTGTCGTGATCGAACACAACCTGGACGTGATCAAGACCGCCGACTGGATCATCGACCTGGGCCCGGAAGGCGGTTCCGGTGGCGGACAGGTTATCGCAGAGGGTACCCCCGAAGAAGTTGCAGATAGCCCGACTTCCCACACGGGTCGCTACCTGAAACCGATGCTGGGGAGATGAACATGGGGTCAGATGAAAGCTTTCATCTGACCCCGCTGTCACGGGCAAACACGGGGTCAGATGAAAGCCTTCTTCTGACCCCTTTTTCATTCCAGGCACAAAAAAACCGGAAGACTTGACCCTTCCGGTTTTTTCGAACCAAGCCGAGGCGATTAATCCTCGTCTTCGTCCACTTCTTCCGCCTCAATATCCAGTGGGCGACCAACCAGCTCAACAAATGCCATGGGGGCATTGTCGCCGGCACGGAAACCGCACTTCAGGATACGAAGGTATCCACCCGGACGCTCGCTGTAACGGGGACCAAGCTCACCAAACAGCTTGGCAACCGCTGCATCGTCGCGCAGGCGTGAGAACGCCAGACGACGATTCGCGACCGAATCATTCTTGGAAAGCGTGATCAAAGGCTCAGCTACCCGGCGAAGCTCTTTGGCTTTCGGCAGCGTTGTTTTGATCAGCTCGTGCTCAACCAGTGACGCAGTCATGTTACGGAACATGGCCTTGCGATGCGCACTGGTCCTGCTGAACTTACGACCACTCTTACGATGACGCATTGCTCTGATTCCTTACCTTAAACCAATCGGCGATTAACCGCCCAGAACCCGGTCGTCGCCACGAAGGCTAGCCGGTGGCCAGTTATCAAGACGCATACCCAATGACAGACCACGGGACGCCAGAACGTCCTTGATCTCGGTCAGCGACTTTTTACCAAGGTTAGGCGTCTTCAACAGCTCAACTTCTGTGCGCTGGATAAGATCGCCGATGTAGTAAATGTTTTCAGCCTTCAAGCAGTTAGCTGAACGCACTGTCAACTCCAGATCATCAACCGGGCGCAGCAGAATCGGATCGATTTCTTCCTCTTCTTCAACGCGCTCGGGTTCTTTCTCATGATCGAAATCGACGAACACCGCCAGTTGCTGCTGGAGAATGGTAGCCGCCCGGCGAATTGCTTCTTCCGGGTCGATGGTGCCATTGGTCTCCAGGTCAATAACCAGCTTGTCCAGATCGGTCCGCTGCTCTACCCGTGCACTTTCCACGGCGTAAGCCACACGACGAACCGGGCTGAACGTTGCATCCAGCTGCAGGCGTCCGATGGCACGAGTTTCGTCCTCGTCAAGACCACGCTGGTCTGCCGGCTCATAGCCGCGACCACGGGCAACGCGGAGCCGCATGTTCACTTCACCTTTCTCGCTAAGGTGACAGATCACGTGCTCCGGGTTAGCAATCTCGACATCATGATCCAGCTTGATATCACCGGCTGTCACAACGCCCGGGCCTTTCTTGCTGAGCGTAAGCTCGGCATCGTCCCGACCGTGCATTTTTACGGCGACGCCCTTGAGATTCAGAAGAATCTCAATCACGTCTTCCTGGACACCCTCAATGGCACTGTACTCGTGCAGGACACCGCCGATCTGCGCTTCAGTCACGGCGCAGCCCGGCATCGAAGACAAGAGAATCCGGCGCAGTGCACTACCCAGGGTATGACCAAAGCCCCTTTCCAGAGGCTCAAGCGTAACCTTGGCACGTGTGGCGCTTGATTCCTTCACGTCAATGGTACGAGGTGTCAATAACTCATGTACTGAACGCTGCATAGACGCCCCTATCTGCTATCGTTGCTACTTACGTTGCAAATCAGGCTTTACTTGGAGTAAAGCTCGACGATGAGGTTCTCGTTGATGTCGGCCGGCAATTCAGTACGCTCGGGTACTGACCTGTAAACGCCGGACATCTTGTTGGCGTCGACCTCTACCCAGCTCACCGGTGCACGACTTGCAGACAGATCCAGCGCGCCTTTGACACGCAGCTGGTTTCTGGCCTTCTCACGCACACTCACAACATCACCCGGCTTGACCTGATAGGAAGCGATATTCACTACCTTGTCGTTTACCAGGATGGCTTTGTGAGAAACGAGCTGACGGGACTCTGCACGGGTAGAACCAAAGCCCATGCGGTATACAACGTTATCCAGGCGGCCTTCCAGAAGCTGCAGCAGGTTTTCACCGGTTGCACCTTTGATTCGGGCTGCCTCTTTATAGTAGTTACGGAACTGCTTCTCCAGTACGCCGTAGATACGACGAACTTTCTGTTTTTCACGAAGCTGTACGCCGTACTCGGACAGACGACCGCGACGCGCGCCGTGCATACCCGGCGGAGTCTCGATGTTACACTTTGAATCGAGCGCGCGAACACCGCTCTTCAGAAAAAGATCTGTCCCTTCACGACGAGACAGCTTGCACTTCGGGCCTATATAACGAGCCATAATTCACTGTCTCCTGTGTTAGACGCGGCGCTTTTTGGGCGGACGACAGCCGTTATGGGGAATCGGCGTCACATCTGTGATGTTGGTGATCTTGTAGCCACACGCGTTCAGCGCGCGAACTGCAGATTCACGTCCGGGCCCAGGACCCTTAACCTCTACGTCCAGGTTTTTAAGGCCGTATTCAGCAGCCGCATTACCGGCTCTTTCAGCTGCTACCTGCGCAGCAAAAGGT